>ERZ772945.251-NODE-251-length-44653-cov-3.969236_pt1 | contig 44653 bp, 40 predicted proteins | sample MGYA00511681_ERZ772945 | MGnify/ENA primary metagenome ERZ772945 (study PRJEB29015, sample SAMEA2737943) | human oral metagenome | biome: human oral; feature: human-associated habitat; material: dental | place: China | collected 2143 ...
CCCCATGTAATTTTAAAGCGGATTTTTCTAAAACCCCAAGTTATTTTACATTAGGACTATTTGTATATCAGTAAATACTTAGTCCCAGTTACAAATTGAGTAATATAACTGTTCGTACTGATTTGCGCTTTGATCCCAACTTACATCAGTATTCATTGCACTCTTCACTAAGCCCTTCCATCCAGTCTTATTGTTGTAATACTGCTCTAATGCATAACGTAATGTATACATCATGTCATTAGGATTTGCTGCCCAGAAACTAAAGCCGTTACCTTCCCCTGTATATTGGTTATATGGATGCACTGTATCCTTTAGACCACCAGTTTCACGTACGATTGGAAGTGTACCATAATGCATGGCAATTAGCTGGCCAATTCCACATGGTTCATAGATAGAAGGCATGAAGAACAAATCACAACCCGCATAGATAAGGTGGGCAAGATCTTCGTTATATCCGCAATAGTATACTGCTCTGCCTTTATATTCAGACTCTAACCACTTAAATGCATTCTCTGCGTTAGCTTCACCTGTACCAAGCACTACAAATTGAACATTTTGGTCCATAATCTCACGTAACTTCTCTGTGACCATGTACATGCCCTTTTGTTCTGTTAGTCGAGATACGATACCGATAAGCGCAACATCACTCTTCACCTCTAAGCCAAGTGTTTCCTGTAGAGCCTTCTTGTTTTCCTTCTTACCAGAAACATAGTTTCGAATATCAAAGTTCTTCGCAAGATGCTTATCCGTCTTTGGATTCCAATCTACAGTATCAATGCCGTTTACGATACCCCAAAGGTCACCGCGGCGATAACGCAGTACAGAGTCCATACGTTCGCCATAGGTTTGTGTCAAAATCTCTTCAGAATATGTTGGAGATACTGTTGTAATCTTATCTGCATATACAATCGCAGCCTTCATAAAGCTGATACCTGTATCAAATTTAATGGAACCATTATCGAAGTAACTGTAATCAAGTCCTAGGCAACTCTCCATCATTTCGACACCAAAGTTACCTTGGAATGCTAAGTTGTGGATTGTATAGACATGCTTGATCTGTTGATAACGATAGTCATCCGCATAACATGCATGCGCCATTAAAGGCATCATACCTGTCTGCCAGTCATTTTCATGAATGATATTAGGCCACCAGTTGATGAAATAAATCATATCTAATACAGCACGTTGGAAGAAGGCAAATCTTTCGCCATCATCCTCATAACCATATAGACCATCTCTTTCAAAATATCCTTGGTGTTCAACAAAGTAATACACTACTCCATCTACATCACAACGATAGAACGTTGCTGGTTGGTCAATCCATCCAGAACGAACTTGAATTGTACCAAGTCTTTCTAACTTATCATAATGTTTCTCAATAATTTTTTTGTATAGAGGCAAAGCAACACGTACATCATGTCCACGCTTTGCTAATGTTCTTGGTAAACTACCGATAACATCTGCTAGACCTCCCGTTTTGATAAATGGTAAGCCCTCTCCTGCCACAAACAATACAGATCTGCTCATTGAATACTCCTCGCTTCCTAGATACAATCTCTACGCTTTACGTAAATCAGATTATCTTCTGTTCCAACAAGTTCTTTTACTTTATGGATTGTTGCATACTTATCAACAATGACATGATCAAGGTGAACACCATCACCAATAACAGCACCTGGTAATACGATACTATTCTCAATCACCGCATCTTTACCAACCTTAACATTTCTACTGATGATGGAATTCTTGACTGTACCTTCCACTTCACAACCATTCGCGACAACACTAGCGCTAACATCCGAATCTTCTCCAAATAAGGATGGGCTAGAGTTATTTGTATGCGTATAGATTGGCCAATTTGACTTGAATAAGTTAAAGGCAACCTTGTAATCCTTCAACAACATGTTAATACGATAGTATTCTTTTTGATTGTTGATACATGCAACAAATCCCTTTACTGCATATCCACGAATATCTACTTCATTTACAACTTCACGTAATACGTCCTTAAACCAGTATAGTGAGGAAATCTCTGCACCTGTCTTTACCAATGTAATAAACAAGTCTTTTCTCATCACATATGCTTCTAGGGAAACAGAACGTGTCTTGTATTTACCACGATTCTTATCAATGGAAAGAACTCTCTTATCCTTATCCATTGTGAATGTATCACATTCATGGAATGCTGTCTTAGCATCTGATGTATTTGTATAGAGTGCTGTAATATCTGCGCCACTTTCGATATGTGCATCTAATACTTCACTAAAGTCAATATCATAGATGAAATAACTTGGTGCGATAACAACATATGGATTCTTATCTTTCTCAATGTACTGCATGTTCAAGATATAGTTTGCAATATCGTGATTATATACAGGTGACGAGAATGTCTTCTCACCAAATAAGATACGTAATTTACCACGTTTAGAGTTGATGTTGTAATGACGTCCATCTCCTAAATGTTCGATGAGATTACGTGGCTTTTCTTTACAGTAAACCTGAACACTATCGATACCTGAGTTTGTCATGTTACTGAGAATAAAGTCGATAATACGATATCTTCCCATGAACGCTGTTGCTGGAACAGGTCTGAAATCACCAAGTCCCTCAATATTAACGGAACTGTCTTCGAATGAAATAATACCTAAAGCTTTCATGATTTCTCCTCCTACTCCGCAACATTCTTAGCAATCAATTCAATATGATCACTATCTGCCGAACCTAATACAACACCAGGTCCAATTTCAACATTATCCGCAACGATACAACGTGTAATTTTCGCACCTGCACCAATCTTAGCACCTGTTAAGATGACAGAATCCTGTACATCAGCACCTTCATCAATAAAGGAGTTTGTACCTAAGACGGAATTGTTGACTTTGCCCAATACCACACTACCCTGTGTGATGTAACTATTACGTACAACCGCATTTTCACCAATGAACTGTGGTAATGCGTTTACATCTTCTGTATAAATCTTCCAATCAGGATCACCTAAGTTTAAAGCATTGTCATTTTTCAATAGATCCATATTGGATTCCCAAAGTGAATCGATTGTTCCGACATCTTTCCAGTATCCCTTAAAGCGATATGCTGCTAGAACTTTATTATCATCTAAGTATGCAGGAATGATATCCTTGCCAAAGTCATGTGAGGACTGTTCATTCTTATCATCTTCAAGTAAGTATTTACGTAGTGTCTTATACGTAAAGATGTAAATGCCCATGGAAGCTAAATTACTCTTTGGATGCGCAGGCTTCTCCTCAAATTCCTGAACCATATCATTCTTATCGCAATTCATGATACCGAATCTGGAAGCTTCCTTCATTGGAACCTGCAATACAGCGATTGTCGCATCAGCGCCTTTTGCGATATGATGCTTTAACGTCTTTTCATAGTTCATCTTGTAGATGTGGTCACCAGATAAAATGAGAACATATTCTGGTTCGATACTATCTAAGAAATCAATATTCTGTGTGATTGCATCCGCTGTTCCACGATATACTTCAAAACCCGTCTGATCTCGTTCACGTGGTGGAAGGACGAACACACCACCATCATTTGTATCAAGACCCCAAAACTGGTCTTTTGCAACATAAGCATTTAATAAAACGGATTCATATTGTGTTAATACACCTACTGTGTTAATACCTGAATTTGCACAATTACTCAGTGGAAAGTCAATAATTCTATACTTTCCGCCAAAATGCACTGCAGGCTTTGCGACTTTCTTCGTCAAGTCATGCAGACGGCTTCCGCGGCCACCCGCAAGAATCATCGCAACCATTGCATTAGATCTCATAAAGTCCTCCTTAATCAAAACTATGGATACGCTTACATTATAAACTAATATTGATAATCAGAACATTACCATATGTAAAATATCTCGTTTTTTTATTCAATTTTTTGATGAAAATCTCAAATATCTTTAATCTGCCAATCAATCCCCTTACGGTTATTTTTCTCTAGAAATTCATTTGCTTTTTTGAAGTGATTACATCCGAAGAAACCATTGTATGCAGACAAAGGTGATGGATGTGCTGCCTCTAAAACAAGATGCTTCATTTTATCAATCATGCATGCTTTATTTCTAGCTGCTCTTCCCCACAACAGGAAGACCACCGGTTCTTTCTTTTCATTGATTTTTTGTATTACATGATCAGTGAATATTTCCCATCCCATGCCAGCATGACTCTGCGGATGAGAATCTTCTACCGTCATCACTGTATTCAACAGAAACACACCCTGCTTTGCCCACGGCACAAGATACCCATTATTGGGAATTGGATATCCATATTCTGTTTGTAATTCCTTGTACATATTCAAAAGACTTGGCGGTATCTTAACACCTGGGTTAACCGAGAAACACAAACCATGTGCCTGCCCTTTTTGATGATATGGATCTTGTCCAAGAATAACTACCTTGATATCCGAATAATCACAGTGATGAAATGCGGAGAAAACCTGCTGTTTGGGTGGATATATCTCTTTTGTTTCATAGGCATTTTTCAAAAACTCCGAAAGCTTCAAGAAATATTCTTTTTTCCATTCTTGATGCAACCATTCTGTCCATTGATTATCCATTCCAGTACTTGCTCCTCTTATATAAAAAATCATACCACTTCGGTATGATTTTTCACTATTTTATTGATAGTTATTTTCTTTTTTCTTACGAACGAAAACAACAACTAAAATTAACACTGTAGCTGCTAACGATACCCAAAGACCAATCTTACCTGGATTGATAAATGACTTGTTAGAAGTAGAAGTTGTAGTACTAGCACCACTAGCTTCCAGATACTTTTCTAAGTCCTTCTGTACGATATCAAATGGACGATCACCATGTGTTAATAACATACGGTTGAATTCTACTACATCATACTTCTTTCCAAGTGCAGACTGTGCTTGATCACGGAAGTGAAGATAATATGTTAGACCAATACCATAAGGAACGATAGAACCCGGTTCTTGCGTTACAGCCGACATTACATTTGAAGCTGCAGAAGCATTTAATCCCAATGATTCATAGTATTTTCCTAACTTTTTCTCATCCCATCCCATGCCATTTACTAAGAAATCAGCCTGTGCAGGTAAGATATAGTTTAAGTTTGTATTGATACGGTTTTCTTCCTTGGCCCCATCATTTAAGTCAGAATATGCCCAAGAAACATCCTCACAATACATTGCCCAACCTTCTGTATAACCGATATTGCTGAGTTGTGTACGTAATGGATTTGGATTTGTATTCAAGTACCAAGTAATCTGGAATAAGTGTCCAGGGAAACCTTCATGCGCTAAAGTACTATACATTTCATTTGTTGAATTTACATTATCACCATTAATCTTAATCACGTTGTTTGAGAAATCATCAATTGGTGGCTGCATGTAATACGCAACAATCGCATCATTAGCAACAGATGGATCTAAGTAACTTGCTGTAAATGTTACTTCAGGACCTTCTGGGAACTCCTGTAAATGTCCCTGTAATGTATTGAGAATCTCTGTAGGATCCTTCTCTGATAATGCTTCTTCTAAGTTGTCATCCTTCTTAGCGTTCAAATACAAAGTTCTAGCTTCATCAATTAACTTCTTTAACTGCTCATCTGTTAAATCAAATAATTCTTGTAAAGAAGCGGATGAACTTGACTTTGAACGTAATAATGCTGCGTAATATTCTTTTCCATCAGGTAAATCATACAAACTTAATGATGTACGTGTCCCACGGAATGTTTCAAGTTCTTGTGCAAGCTTTTGATACTCAGGAATATATGTGTTTAAGATAAAATCACGATTCTTTTCTTTATATGCAGTACGCTGTTCCTCACTCAAGCCCTCAAACTTATCTACATTCTGATTAAAAATCTGAATGAGTGGGTTATTGTCTGTCTTTGCAACGAACTTTTCAATTCCATCTAATGTACTATCTAAAGCATCATCTGTCATGAAGTAACCATTTTGTACCTGCGTGCGCGTAACTTCTAGTGCACCTTCAATATATGCTGGAACACTCTCTAATACAGATAAATAATCATCGATATCTTCTTGCTTGTAGAACACAAACTCTGTAAAGTTTGTAATTAAATTACTCTGAATACCACGATTTGGTAAGAACTGGAAATCAAACATTGGATAATTCAAGAGTTCACGAGTACTTTCTAAGTAATACTTATATGTATCGTAATCATGCTGTTGTATATCTGACAACTCGTCATAATTAAACTTCTCTAATCCCTTTAAAGACTCCTCTACTTTTGCGATACTCTTTGAGTTATCTAAAGTTGGAGGTTCACCAATTGTTGGCTGTGGTTTTGTAATACCATATTTTTCATAATCCTTTAATGCAAAATGTAATGATGTATAATCATCTTCCATCATTTGGATGAATTCATTTCGCATAAACTGATCGAAATCAGCATTCGTTTCTTCTGCATGTACAGGTGAAATTACCCAAAGAAGTGCCATGGCAATCAAGCCAAGTAAAAACTTTCTTATTTTCATCTATTCATTCTCCTTGGTTCTAAGTATAACAGAAGTATTATTTTTGAGAAATATTACTATTTATATTCTGTTCCACCCCATTCAACCACTGTAAATCCCTTGCGTTCTACACTGTCTAACTGCTGTGGTTGAATCGTTGTTGATTCTTTCAACGGTTTCCATGCCATCATAACACGAATCACTGTATCTGGCTTTGGTGAAATATCTAATTCAGCGTGATCTGTATAGTTTTCATTCTGGAAAGAGATTAAGTTATAGGCATTGTCCTGCATGTATGGTAGCCAATAAATAATAAACTCGTTTCTTTCGCAATCATTCAACCCTAGTTTGGTAAGTGCTTCTTCCAAGAAAGTTTCTGTCTTCGACCCCTCTACAACAAAGCCAGTTGAAAAGTCTGGAGTATAATTCACAACACCTTCCCAGAATAAGCAGTAATACGAATTCTTATTATCTAGTGCATGAAGTGTTCCATCTGGCTCTGCCACAACTTTCCAACCATCATTGTACTTTGGATAAGTTGTTGTAAACTTACCATCAAGATTTACTTTTACATCTACCTCCGTCGTTTTCTCGGGATATAGATAAATTACAGGTTTCTTACTTCTTTCCGGAAATAGATTACATCCTGATAATAATATAATTGTAGACACAAGAAATGCCTTTATAAGTTTATTCATATTCATTTCTCCCTGTTTACAAGAAAGGTCTGAGCAAACTCAGACCTTAACTCATTCGATATTTGAATGCGATTATTTTGTATCAGCTAGTAATGTATCAGCAGATAACTTACCGAATACGACTGTATCTACTACAGCGTTACCACCTAAACGGTTAGCACCGTGGATACCACCAGTAATTTCACCAGCAGCGTATAAGCCCTTGATTGGTTCTCCCTTTTCATTGAGTACACGTGCTTCTGGATCGATTGTTACACCACCCATTGTATGGTGAACACAAGCCTGACGAGGAGTTACAACCCATGGTCCATGCTCAAGTTTTGTAGAGTATAGAGTTCTTCCGAATTCGTCACTTCCACTTTCAACACTCTTGTTGAATTCATCTACAGTTGCCTGTAATGTTGCTGGATCCATATCTAACTTCTTAGCTAGTTCTTCCAATGTATCGGCGTAAATGATAAATCCATTCTTTTCAAGGTATTCAAATGTGAATCCATCACCACTTCTCCACTCTGGGTCCTTGATATCCTTATAACCAGCACCATCGCCACTTTCAAGGATATAGAACATCTTATCAGTTTGATTTAGAACACCACCGCAAATCTGGTCACGACGACCGTCTTCACGAACGAAACGCTTACCTTCCTTATTGATGAAGATAATCTGGTCTGTACCGTTAACTGCACGTGCTGGGAACTTAGAAATCTGACCATCAACTAAGTTACCTAAATATAGAAGCTGTAATTGTTCCATATCTGTTAAGGAAGCACCAGCATCCTTAGCCATTGTGATACCATCACCCTGTGATGCTGAGAAACGGTTTGTCGTGCCTGTCCTAGAAAGATCTGGCCACTTACCTGTTGTATTGTATTCCTGAACCATCTTAGCATTAGCACCAAAACCACCAGTAGCTAATACGACACCGTCTTTAGCCTTAAATGTAATTTCTTTACCTGTATGGTTATCTGTAGCCTTAACAGCTGTAACTTTATTATTATCAAGTACAAGTTTTGTAGCTGTAGCTTCTGTTAATAATGTAACCTTATCACCATACTTCTCAAGCATATCAGCGTATACGGAAATAAAGCCTGTACCCATCTTCATTGTAGATGTATGTGTACGTTGCCATAAGGAACCAGCACCCTGAGAAATCTTATCCTGGAATGTCATACCCATGGATTCAATCCATTCATATCCACCAAATGCGTTATAGCATAATGCCTTAACAAGATCGAGATTTGCGACCTTATCACCATTGATCCAAGTCTGTAATGCATACCATTCCTTGGAGTCAAATAGGTCTGTTCTACCAGCAGCCTTATATGCATCCCATTGCGCTTTTACTTCAGCTTGTAATGCTGCATGTTGATCATTGATTGGAGTTTCAGCTAAAGCCTTCTCAATTGTAGTCTTAACAGCATCACTCATTTCAGCATGTTGTTGTAATGCTGGGTCTGGTGCATTATAAATCGCACCACAAACTAATGTATCACCACCGATTTCACCGGCTTTTTCGATAATTGCTACGCTCTTGCCATTCTGTAAAAGTTCAACAGCACTCGCAAGACCAGCTCCACCGCCACCTACTACGACAACGTCAGCTTCAACGTCTTTTCTATCTTCGTAAGTTACTTCTTTCTTAAATGCATCTGGATCACCACCTGCTTGTTTGATAGCGTCCTTAACAGCAGTCTTAATAGCTCCTGATGTAATTGTTGCACCAGTCACATTATCGACTGATAAACTTTGATTCTTAACGATTTCTTCTGGAATTAATTGAACAGGTGCTACACCCCCAGTTGTAACAACCTTCCCATCCTTGTCAACAAGTTCCCCACCGATACCTGGAGTTTCAGCGTGAGAAGTCACCTTAACTGACTTAATTTCATTTTCTGTTACTTCTACTTCTACAGTAACATCGTCGTTCATACCAGCAGCAGAAGCTGTATAAGTACCAGGCTTCATTTTACTGGACGTTGTTGTCTCAGTTGCCTTGTTACAGCCTACAAGAGATGCGGCTAAAACAAGAGTAACCAAAGAGATACTCAGTCTTTTCATTATTATGTTCCCTCCATTTGTTAAACTCATGATAGCTTATTTTTTCACAAAATAGTACCCCCTAACAATGTTATTTTTGTGATTTGTAATTTTACTTGTAATTTTTTGCGTTTGGACAAGCTTTATTTCTGAAAACCATATCATTTTCTAGTATCATGCATACAAAAAACCGGAATACTGTTTGGTTAGCACCCCGGTTTCCATCATGCTTACATGGCTGATTCATTATTTGTTTGAATATGCAATAATGTAGAAACTGTCTGTTCAGAGATATTCTGCATCATTGCATTGAAGCGATTAAAGCCCTCTTCACGATATGCGTCAATTGGCTTTACATTCGCATAACTGCGTAAACGAACACTTGTCTTTAAATGTTCCATCACATCCACATGGTGAATCCACTCACGATCTAGAATCTGTAAGAAGATAAACTTTACCATTCGCTGTAGTTCTCCTTGCGGAAGTTCTGCAGTTTGTTTATGGTATACATCTATAATTGCATCCGTAATCTCTTCTTGTGATCCTCTATGGATTGTCTCCGCATACTGTTTACCATCAATTCCTAAACTATTTAAATATTGTGCAAGTTTCTCCTTTGCATCATTCTTGTTCGGAATCTGATAATAGCCTTCAATTGCAGCAGATACATTCTCTTTTACAAGTTCATAAACGAGCGGTTCCATATCCTCAAGGTCAAGTACCTTATCTCGTTGATCATAAATCAAATGACGTTGTGCCATTAATACATCGTCATATTCAAGTGTATTTTTACGTGTATCAAAGTGTAGACCTTCTGCTCTTTCTTGCGTGCGGTCAATGAGCGCTCTCATCTTATTGATATTTTCTTTGTCATGTTCAAAGCGTTCAATCATCCCTTCACTTTCGTCTGTATGATATTCCACAATCAAATCATCATCCATGGAACAATAGAATCTAGAGAAACCTGGATCACCTTGACGACCAGAACGTCCACGCAACTGATTATCGATACGCTTTGCTTCATGGCGCTCACTACCAAGTACCGCAAGACCACCAAGCTGTGCAACACCTTCACCAAGCTTAATATCCGTACCACGACCAGCCATATTCGTCGCAACTGTTACCGCAAACTTTTGTCCTGCCTTCGCAATAATCTCAGCTTCATTTTCATCATTTTTTGCATTCAATACATGATGAGGAATATTCTGCTTCTTTAACATTTCACTGAGTGCTTCATTGATACCGATAGATAAGGTACCGATTAAGACTGGCTGTCCCTTTTCATGTAGTTCTTTTGTATGTTTAACGATTGCCTCATATTTTTCATGTCTATCTTTGAATACCAAATCAGGTTCATCAATACGTGCTATAGGTCTATTGGTAGGCACCTCATACACACGCATGTTATAAGTATTCAAGAATTCGTCTTCTTCTGTCTTTGCCGTACCAGTCATACCACTTAACAGGTCATATAAACGGAAGAAGTTCTGATAAGTAATTGTCGCAAGTGTAATTGTTTCTTGCTTGATACCAACATTTTCTTTGGCTTGAATCGCTTGATGTAATCCATCACTAAATTCACGACCAGCCATCTTTCTACCAGTAAACTGGTCTACAAGAATAATTTCATCATCACCCACTACATACTCAACATCCCTAGTCATGAGATAGTTAGCACGCATTGCATTTTGAATATAGTGAACTATGCTTACATGTTCACCATTATAGATGTTTTCAATGCCGAAGGCACGGTCAGCTTTCTTTAAGCCGGCATCCGTTAATACAACGGTACGGTCTTCACGGTCAATCTCAAAATCAACGTCTCTCTTACAACTCTTTGCAAAACGATCAGCCTGAATATACTGTTGATCTAACACTGGACCAGGACCGCTGATAATTAAAGGTGTTCGTGCTTCATCGATTAAGATGGAGTCAACCTCATCCAATACTGCGTAGTGCAAACCACGTAAAACACGCTGTTCCTTGCGCATTACCATATTATCCCTAAGATAATCAAAGCCTAGTTCTGAGTTTGTTGTATAGGTAATATCACAAGCATACGCATCTCTTTTTTCACTTTCAGAAAGTGAATGCAAATTACATCCTACCGTTAGACCAAGGAACGTATATACACGTCCCATCCATTCCGCATCACGTTTGGCAAGATACTCATTGACAGTTACAACATGTGCACCCTTACCCGCTAAGGCATGTAAGTAGATTGGCATAACAGCTGTTAACGTCTTACCTTCACCGGTCTTCATCTCCGCAATATCACCTTCATGTAATAGGATGCCACCTAATACCTGAACACGATATGGAAACTCATTTAGAACACGCTTTGCGGCTTCACGAGCATTCGCAAAAGCATCAGGCAGTACATCTTTTAAAGATGCTCCTGCCTGTATTTTTTCTTGTAGTTGTTTTGTTACTTCACGTAACTCATCATCTGATTTCTGCGCATAAGTCTCTTCCAATTTCAAAACTTTATCTGCGAGTACTTCAGCTTGATGAAAGTGTCTTTTTTCGCTATCGAATAGATTTCCAAATAATCCCATCTTCTACCTCTTGCATACGATTAGGCTTAATGCTGGAACACATACATGACTTGATTTAGCTTCTTGGCTATTCCCATTTTCATCAAAGATAACTCGCCACTTCTCATCAAAACGATAGAAGCGATCACCAGTTGATGGATTAATCATGACACGAATCGTTTCTGCATTGCCTTTCGAACCTGCAATATCATAGAACACCGTCTGGTCATCCGCAACCCAAACTTTCACTTTTTCATTGATTTCTAACGCAGTTTTCAGACAGAATTCACTTACAGATCTACGCAAAGCAGTCGCTTTGCGGAAATACTTCACAACTTCTTGGTAATATTCCATTCTTTCCCAATCCATACGGTTAATTTCATCTGGGGCGTTATAGGAGTTATGATTATCCTTCTTTGTACCACAGAATTCAAAACCAGCATGTATAAATGGTACACCTTGTGAAACCATCGTAATCGCAATCATCATCTTCTGGCGACGAATACGAGTGGCTCTATCTTCATTATTACAACATGCATGCATCTTATCCCATACAGTACTATTATCATGCGTTTCAAAACCATTGATAGACTGATCCGGAGAGAAGAATCTCTTAAAATGCGGTGTATCTAGAACATTTCCTGTTAGTGCAGCCAAGCTAGCAAATGCGTTATTCCAGTTACCGGTCGCATATCCACGTTCATACTTCTCACTTTCACTTGTCTTTCCTTTGATTACATCACGGAAGTAATCATTAAAGTGACCAATATGAGGCATCGCACCTTGGTTATGAATATTTGCCTTTTGCGATCCTTGTAACATCGTTGGCATATCCCAACCCTCCCCATAGATGAGTGCATTAGGATTATTTCGGATTGCCTCATTACGAATCTTATTCATCGTTGCCACATCAATGATACCCATTAAGTCAAAACGGAAACCATCAATGCCATAAATCTGCATTAGATTACGAATAACATACACAAGATATCTAGAAGCCATCGGCATCTCTGAGGCAAAATCATTACCACAGTAAGAACCGTTAGACATATATCCTTCTTCGTTATAGCGGAAGTAATAATATGGAACCAAACAATCAAACGCAGTTTCCGCAACATCATATGCGTGATTAAACACAACGTCTAGCGTGACACGAAGATGATTGCGGTGAAGACAAGCTACAAGCTCTTTAAATTCTTTCATGCGTACATATGGATGGTCTGGAACAGAACTAAAACTACCCTTTAAAGATAGATACTGACGGGGATCATATCCCCAGTTGTAGTTAAGCTCTGGTTTAAAATCATCAACTGTACTAAAGTCTGTTAGTGGCATAAACTGCACATGCGTCACACCCAAGGATTTAATATAGTTTAAACCAGTAGGTAGACCCCTATACTCAGTTCCATCCTCACATAGAGAGCTAAACTTTCCATGTGTTTTTGTTCCTGTAAATGGATGCATTGTCATATCGCGAACACTACACTCATAGATAATAGATTCTGTCGGCGTAATTGGTTTCTCAATTGGATAATCCTTAATCTTATCTAACTCAGACAAATCAATAACAGCACTTGCCTTTGCATTGCCATTACAACTATATGCATATGGGTCTAATGACTTCACTACCTTACCATTGCGTTCTACCAAATATGTATATATCGCATGTTTAAAGTCTCCAGGCACTTTTACATACCAAGTACCCATTTCACTAGGTTCCATTGCCTTTAGTATCTGAACACCACTAACATCCAAGGACAGTGTTACATTAACAGCTGTTGGTGCCCACACCTTAAACCATGTATGTTCTGGTGAATAATGTGATCCTAAATCATCCTTCTCATAACCATACAAAGCATTGAAGCGTTCACGCTTTACAATGAGTCTAGTAACTAACGGAGTATATCTACCATGACTTTCACGCACTTGATAATCCATACGGAAATTAGGCTCATATAGACCCTTTAGACGATATAAGATAAAACTATCGTGTGTCTCCACACCTTCAATTGACAATTCCTCGACATAGCCGCCCATTCCCGTCAATTGGAAACGGCTTGATTCACCCCGATAAAAACTGCGATCAATCGTTACCGTTATCTTTCCAAAATCATCTAAATACGCATTAAATATTGACATCTTTATTTCTTACCTCTGTTTTTCTTCGCTACAAACCAAATGGCCGTAAATGGCGCAAGATTCATCTTCAAGAGATTCTTTCCAGTCTTCTTAGAAGTACGGATCGCTCTTGGATGGACCATTCCATTGCCACCATAAATTTGATTATCTGAGTTCAAGATTTCCTTATAATATCCACTTTGTGGCATCTCTAACTCAAAGCTTTCATATGTTGTATTACTTAAGTTCAATACACATACAAGGTATTCATCCTTACTACTACGGTAGAAGGAATATACACTCTGTACATTATTATCCGCATCAATCCACTTGAAGCCATCATAGCTGTAATCCGCTTCATACAAGCATGCATGTGATAGATATAACTCATTTAGCTTTTTAATAAATAAATTGAAGGAATAGTGCTTAGGATACTGGAGTAATTCCCAATCAATTTCACGAGTTTCATCAAACTCACGGAAAGAACCGAGTTCATTTCCCATAAAATTTAACTTCTTGCCAGGATGAGCATACATGTATGCATATAAGTTCTTCGCTTGTGCAAACTTTGCATCATAGTCCCCCCACATACGGTCGATGACAGTATGCTTACCATGTACATTTTCATCATGGCTAAATGGCATTAAGAACTTTTCACTATAGAAGTAAGCCATTGAGAAAGTCAACTTGTGATGATCATAATAACGATAGATAGGATCTGTTCCATAATACTTTAATGTGTCATTCATCCAACCAAGATCCCACTTATAGTCAAAGCCCAGACCATCCTTTTCCGTAGGTGCTGTTACATTAGGGAAATCGGAGCTATCCTCTGCAATCATCATGACAGTTGGAAATTCCTTATGCATGTAATAGTTCAAACGCTTTACAAAGTAGATAGCACCGTCATTTGTACCTCTATCACGATTGCCAGCCCAATAAATGAGGTTAGAAACCGCATCGATACGGATACCATCCATATGATACATATTCACCCAGAACGCTGCAGATGACATTAAGAAGGAACGTACTTCTTCATTCCATAAGTTAAAGTTCAGCGTACCCCATTCAGAGTTTGCGTCATATTCATTTGGATATTCATATAACGCTTCTCCATCAAAGTAACGTAACCCAAAGTCATCCTTCACGAAGTGAACAGGCACCATGTCAATAATGATACCAATTCCTGCCGCATGGCAACGGTTCACAAAGCGGTTAAACTCCTGTGGATTTCCATAACGACTTGTTAAGGAATAGTAACCACTGACTTGATATCCCCAAGATCCATCGAATGGATACTCACTGAGAGGCATTAGCTCAATATGTGTATAACCATTCTCCTTGATATATGGAATCAGTTCATCCGCGAGCATATCATACGAATATGGATGCTCACCATTACGCTTCCATCCACCAACATATAACTCATAGATATTCATTGGCTTATCAAAGTTTAAACTACGGTTATTCAACCACTTCTCATCCGTCCAAGATAACTTGCTTAAATCAACAAGCTTACTTGCAGTATTTGGTCTTGTCTCGCTATAGAAAGCAAATGGGTCAGCTTTATACAGAATATTTCCTGTTCTAGTTTGAATCTTATACTTATAAACTTCCCACTCGTTCAAAGATGGAACTGTAATTGTCCATACACCTTGAAAGTTCATTCTCTCCATCAAGATTTGGTTCTCATCCCAGTTTGTAAATGATCCAACAACCCATACATTTTCCGCATGGGGCGCATACACTGTGAATCGAACTCCCCCGTCCACAAAGTGGGCGCCAAACACCTCATATGCATTCAAGGAATGACCCTGATGAAACTCTTCAATGATACGTTCTAAATTCATATGTGATCCTCCGTAACTACGTTACACTTATTTTAACATTGCCAGTATCGAATGAATACAGATAGATAACGAAAAACGTATAAACTAGCATAGAAAAAAAAGATGCAGACATCAACCTGCATCTATCTATATTCTAATTCTTAGGAGAATAAAGGCTTAAGTACTGCTGCTAACTCATCCTTTTCCTTCTGTGCTTCAGCTAAGTCTTTACCTAAAGTTGTAAAGTATGTCTTAATCTTAGGCTCTGTACCAGAAGGACGAACAACAACTGTAGCTCCATCTTCTAAACCAAAGATAAGCACATTTGCCTTCGGTAAACCTGTCTCTTCAGGCTTGTTGTAGTCTGTTAGAGAAACAACCTTACGTCCTGCAAATTCTACTGGTGGATTAGTACGTAATGTATTCATGATACCAGCCATCTTATCCATACCAGAAAGGCCATCAAACTCATAGCTATCAACCTTGTTGAGGAAACGCCCATACTGTGCGTAAATTTCCTCTAGACGCTGTTTGATGGAAGATCCAATACTACGATAGTACGCAGCCATCTCACAGATTAACATTGATCCAACAATCGCATCCTTATCGCGTACATAAGAACCTGCTAAATAACCATAGCTCTCTTCAAAACCAAAGATGAAACGTTCTTCTTCACCATGCGCTTCAAGTTGTGCAATCTGATCACCAATCCACTTGAACCCTGTTAATGTATGACGTAGTTCAACACCATAGTGCTTCGCAACCAAATCGGCTAGCGGTGTAGATACGATAGACTTAACAGCCACTGGATTCTTAGGCATTGTGCCCTTCTCAATACGTCCAGCACAGATGTAATCTAGTAAAAGTACACCCATTTCATTACCAGATACGAGTTCGTACGAACCATCTGGACACTTCATCGCAATTCCTACACGGTCAGCATCAGGATCAGTTGCCAACATTAAATCAGCACCAACCTTCTTTGCAAGTTCCAAGCCCTTCTCTAATGCTTCATAGATTTCAGGGTTTGGATAAGGACATGTTGTAAAGTATCCATTTGGATATTCCTGTTCAGGAACGATAGTAATATCTGTAATACCCATATCACTTAATACGCGTGTTACAGGCACAAGACCAGTACCATTTAATGGAGAATACACAAGCTTCAAGCCTGCCGTCTTGCAAAGATTTGGACGAACTTGTCTAGATTCAATTGCTTGATAGAGTGCTTCCTTGCAATCATCTCCAACAAACCGAATCAAGCCCTTCTCTACACCTTCCGCAAAAGTAATGTATTTCGCACCAGTTAGTACATCTGTCTTTTGAATCTGGTCATATACAATCGCAGCCGCATCATCTGTCATCTGACAACCATCTGGTCCATACGCTTTAAAGCCATTGTATTTTGCAGGATTGTGTGATGCTGTAATCATAATACCTGCGTTGCAGTGATAGTATCTTGTCGCAAAGCTCAAAGCAGGTACAGGCATTAGTTCATCATATAAACGAACATGGATACCATTTGCGGCTAGTACTGCAGCCGCATCCTTCGCAAAAGTCCAACCCTTTAAACGACTATCATAACTAATCGCAACAGTCTGTGTACCACCTTGTGTCTTAACCCAATCCGCAACACCCTGTGTTGCCTGACGAACAACCCAGATATTCATACGGTTTGTGCCAGCACCAAGAGTACCTCTTAAACCAGCAGTACCAAACTTCAAAGCCACTGCAAATCTCTCTTTGATTGCTTCATCATCATTTTCAATACTAGCTAATTCTGCATGTAAATCAAAATCGATTAAGTTTGCAGAAAGCCAACGCTTATATTCATCTAAATACATAATTTTTTAGCTCCTTAATCTTATTTTAGCATAATAAAAAAGAAAGATGCCAAAACATCTTTCTCCCCTTATTGTTATCTATTAAGCAATAACTTTTTGAGCGCGTAATACGTCTTCAATTGTCTTAACAGCTGAATCTTCGTCATCACCTTCACAGGAAATTGTAATTTCAGACTGTGTAGGAATTCCAAGTGACATAACACCCATAATAGACTTCATATTCACTGTACGGCCCTTGTAAGATACCTTCACTTCGCTCTTAAACTTGCTTGCAGCATTTACAGCAACTGTAGCAGGACGTGCATGTAATCCTACTGGGTCAACAACTGTAACAGTAATTTCTTTCATTGGTTTATCCTCCTGATAATTTTTACTTACTATATCTGTATTTTATAACATACTTGTTTCAGATACAAGCGGTTACATATATAGAAGTTGCAATTCGATACAATATTTCTATCTTAGAAATTTACTTATGATATGGCTCGTTATGAAGAATGCGAAAACTACGATAGATTTGTTCTACTACTAGTATTCTACAAAGTTGATGTGGAAAGGTTGCCTTAGAGATACGCCAACGGAAGTCAGCACGCTGAATCAATTCATTGCTTAATCCCAAAGAACCACCAATCACAAATGTAATCTTACTTCTAGCACGATTATAACAATCCTGTATTTTATTCGCTAGCGCGATAGAATCGATATCCACACCCGCAAGATCTAGTAAAATCAGATATTCATCATCACGGATATTTTTTAATATCCGCTGCCCTTCTATCACCTTTACTTGTTCATTTTCAGCAGCGGAGTTTGTCTCTGGTGCTTTTTCATCCTGCACTTCTATAACGTCAATCTTATCGTAAGGACGGATACGCTTTACATACTCTGCGATAGCATCCTTCATCCACTTCTCTTTTAGTTTGCCACAGGCAATCATCTTGATCATTGTAAAACCACACCAATCTGCTTACTTTCGCCACCACGGATGATAGATACATTTATCGTATCACCAGCTGAATGCATGTACATTCTCGCAAGCACATCTTGATAGGAAGACATTTCGATTCCATCAATCATAGTGATAATATCCCCAACCTGAAGACCATCTCCTGCATCTTTCTTTTCGACGACTGTTTGAACATATACACCAGTCTTCATATCAATGTTAATACCCTGTGCACTCTTTTCATATGCAAGCATACTTGATACATTACGCACCACAACGCCCAACGCACCACGTGTAACTTTTCCATTTGTTTTAAGTGCGTTGTAAATCAGTTTGATTTCATTAGCAGTAATTGCATACTCCATACGAGAGTTGCCTTGGAATGGTTGACTCGCAACAACACCAACGAGAGATCCATTTAAATCAATGACAGCACCACCCTCTTGAATCGAAGTGATAGGTGTATCCATTTCTAGCATGGAAGATAACCAAGTTGTTGTACCATTCATTCGCCATACACCAGGTTCTGAAACAATACCGCTACTGACAACTGCACTACCAGTCGTTAGATTTCTACCACTCATCACAACCACATTTGCTCCTTGTGCTAAAGCAGTTGTATCTAAAATCGTAAATGGCTTTACTTCAAAGTTTGTTGTTACCTGCAGTAGCGCGACTCCACTTTCACCATCATCACCTATGACGGTAGAGCCAACATGCACACCACTATCAAACACAACATTTGGGCTACCATTCTTTGTTGCCTTTGCAGTTGTTAAAATGTGGACTGTTTCCTTCTCTTTCGCAATGATAATTCCACTATAGTAAGAACCATCACTTTCAACCGTAACCACACTACTTCTGCTCTTTTCAATCGCACCAGTATAGTCAGATGTCGTATAGTTTGTACTATTCATATCTTCAAGGGAACTATTGCCTGTAGTATTCTTTTGCAGATTCCTAATCAACATTATTGTTAGGACTAGATTCCATACCAATAATAGCGCTAACGCTACCGGCATCAACTTCTTCATCATATATACCCTTTCTAATCATCTCATACTGTCCTGCTGCACATACAAGCAGGTTTTTATGCAGTAACCCCAAATGATTTTGTAATGCATGTACTGTTGTATCTAGTGCTTTCTTGCGTGTATTTGCTTGTTCACTTAAATGCGCAAGAATTATCATCTTTGTCTTCTCTGTCACAATTTTATCAAGAACAGCTGCACAATCCTCATTACACAAATGTCCTGTATCACTATAAATTCTTTGTTTGGTAAACTGTGGACGACTCGTTGCCATCAACATCTGTACATCATGATTCGACTCTAACACAATATAGTCCGCATCTTTGATGCGCGGAATATGCTTCTCATTGATATACCCAGTATCTGTAATATAGACAAGTTTTTCAATTCCATTTTCAACAATATATCCAACTGTGTTTAACGCATCATGTGATAACGCAATTGGCGTAAAGCATAAGGTTTCAATTGTAAAGGAAGAACCTGGCTTTACGTAGAAAGTATCAATCTTTGGTATCTCAATTGGAGAGTAGATTGGTAGTGATGCAAAATGCTTGATTTGCGAGATATGATCAGAATGATTATGTGTGATTAGCACTGCATCTAAATCATCTAATGATATCTGTAATTCTTTTAGATGCTCAAATAAATATTTCTTTGTTGTACCACAATCAATCATAACTTTTGTAGTACCATCTACAATTACAAAACTATTTCCTTTTGAGCCACTCGCCAATAGTGCAAAGTCCATCATCAGTCCAAACCCTCACAATCCATTAATGCAGAACATGCATTCACCGACTTACCGTTCTGCAATAAGCTGAATGTCACATGTGGTCCTGTCGCTTTTCCAGTCATACCAATCTTACCAATGACATCACCTTTTCTTACAACTGTATCAACTTCCAGTGTACACGGTAAGTATAGATGACCATATACGCTCTGATAGCCATTATGGTGGTCAATAATGACGTAGTTTCCTAGTTCATCTGTATAACCCTTTTCTTTGACAACCCCAGTATCGACAGCCATCACATTGCCCCATCGATTATATCGATTGATAAAATCAATCGACTCAAACCCCGCATAACAACCATATTCACAGATGATCTCAGGATGTTCAACCGGATAGGCAAAACTACCACTGCCAATCCCTAAATCACTATTCTTCCCAATTGCCACAACTTCATCTTGTCCAGCTGCTGTAACAACAGATGAAAGTTCTTGTCCTGTTTTAAACACTCCATTCACCCATGTTTCATGGTAAAGCACATTCTTTGAACCATTTGCACCACTTTGTCTAACAACTTTTTGACCACTTTCGACAGTATTATCCTCTAATACAGAAGTCTTATAAAACAATGTTTCCTTCTGTAGTCTTTGTTTATAAACATACACATCGATTGGCGATGTGAAGTAAGTTACACAGAGTTTTGTACCTGCAGTTAATGGCTGACTGCTATCTTTAATAACATCTTGATTGATACGTATTAACTGCTCGGCAGTTAATCCATAATTCTGTAAACCAATTGAATCTAGTGTATCTCCTTCTTCAACTGTGTAATACACTAGATTTTCATTATCACCATAGGATAAATAATGTAATACTTCTTCTTCCGTAGTTTTAATATCCTTAACGGATGCGTAGGCATCCGCAATCTGTATTGTTTCATTGATTTTAAAGCCCATTGTCATCACACCATATTCTGTTAGGTTTGAAATTACATGATGTTCGTGAATAGCTTCTAATGTATCTTCATCGATGAAATAAGAAAGATACTTTTGTAAAGCTTCTTGATAGATATCTTCTGACTTTATAAAGATTCGTGCATACTCTTCATTATTATCTGAGAAAGAAATTGATTTACAGGCAACACTATATAGAGAATGATCGTCTAAATACTGCATGATTTCTGCATCCGCATCCGTATAGACATTTGTACTCATCTCTTCTACAAGATACATATTATTCGCTATGCCAATATGCGTATCCGGAAACATGCTTGCATACTTTTCTTTGTATACGGTCTTTAGATGGTCATCCATATAAGTCTTATCTTTGATGATGCCAATCAATTTTTGATCTTCATATAATTTATAAATCTTATGTACATCTAAAGTCGTTACTTCTATAGTCTGGTTAAAGTTACCTACTGTACCAGCTTCAATTCCTTCAAAAGAAGGATAGAAAAAAGAAGGCACGATGACAATTGCGATTGATAACACTAAGCATATTGTTACAGCAATCAAGTTTTTCATGCCTTCCTCCTTCATTATTGTGGTCTATTTGGGGCAATGTTATAGAGTGCGTTTGTATCCGCTTCAAACGCTACATATACCCTACCCGTCGCACCATTACGATGCTTTGCAAGATTGATTTCTAGACGCTCTGTTCCAGATTCTTTTGCTTGTTCTTTTGCCTCTTCGTTATAGTAAGACTCACGATACAACATCATAACGATATCGGCATCCTGTTCAATCGCTCCAGATTCACGCAAGTCACTTAACATAGGACGCTTATCTTCACGTGCTTCAACACTACGGCTCAACTGTGATAATGCCACAACAGGCACCTTCAATTCACGCGCAAGTGCTTTTAAGCTACGTGAAATATCAGATACTTCCTGTTGACGATTTCCACCAGTACGATCCGATGGTCCACTAATCAACTGAATATAGTCGATCATTACCATGTTTAATCCATGCTCTGCCTGTAATCGACGACACTTAGAGAAAATTTCAGGAATCTTGATTCCTGCCATATCATCAATATAGATATTGGAAGCCTTTAACTCTGCTGAAGCTTCATTAATACGGTTCCACTCTTCATTGGTTAAACGACCTGTCTTTAACTTATCACCTTGGATATGACTCTTCGCACTTAATAAACGCATCGCGAGCTGCTCTGCACCCATCTCAAGTGAGAAAATCGCTATTGCACCTTTTTGTGCTTGTGGGATTAGCGCAACATTCATCGCTAGATTTAACGCAACCGCAGTCTTACCCATAGATGGACGTGCAGCTAAAACAATCATATCTCCACGCTGTAAACCATGTGTAACACGGTCTAAATCATTAAAACCAGTCTTCAAGCCAGTAATCTCGGAGGAATTCTCAGAGGCTGCACGAATCGTCTTTAACACTTCATTCAAGACATCATTTGGATTCTTAAACTCACCAGCTTTACGATTACGTGACACATTCAAGATTTCTTTCTCCGAATGATCTAGGTAATCATTTAAATCTGTTTGTCCACTAAAGCCTTCTTCCACAACTCTTTCAGCCGCTTCAATCATACGGCGCATCATAGCTTTATCACGAATCAGATTTACATAGGTTAGTGTATTCGCACTCGTTACTGCTGCGTTCATTAAGTTTAGAATGTACTCCATTCCACCAGACTTATCTAAAAGATCAGTATCCTTTAAACGTGTCGCAACAGTGGTAGAGTCAATCTGTGTTCCTTCTTGATATAACTCTTCACATGCATGATAAATCCGACGATTGGCTTCGATAAAGAAATCGTCAGCTTCAAGTCCTTCTTCTAGTGCTGTGCGAGAAGAACTTGGGTATACAAGCATGGTTCCCAGCAAACTAGCTTCCGCTTCTGGTGCAGAAGGTAATACACGTGGCATACTTAGTTCTCACTTCCCAGTACTTTCACAACGATCGTACCGATTACATTCTTATGTAATTCAACTTTTACTCTTGTTGTGCCAAGACTATGAATTGGTTCTGTATCAATAATCTTGCGCTTTTCGATAATAATACCTTGTTTATTCAAAGCCTCCACAATCTGCTTTGTAGAAACGGAGCCGAAGACTCTTCCTTCTTTACCAGACTTCACTGTGAAAGTAATCACTGTCTTTTCTAATAAGGCAGCTTTTTCACGCGCTTCTTGTTCACGCTGTGCTTCTAGTGCAGCTTCTTCTGATTTCTGTTCTTTTAAAATTTCTAAGCTAGCCTTAGATTCCGCAACCGCAAGACCTCTTGCGATTAAGAAATTTCTTCCGTAACCGTCAGATACATCGACGATATCTCCGCGCTTGCCTACTTTTTTAACATCTTGTTTAAGAATTACTTTCATCTTCTGCCTCCTTCTTCTGTTGTTCAATAATATTAATTAACTCTTCTTTTAATTCTTTGACTGTCGCATCCTTACGCTGTGTTGCGGCAGCAGTCATATGTCCACCACCATGCATGGCTTCCATAATTGCCTGTACATTGATTTCACCATTCGAACGAGCAGAAATACTATTGATTCCTGTACTCTTATCCTGGGCAATCACAAAGGCTGCCTTCACATCTTGGATACTTAATAAACTATCCGCAACTTGGCTCATAATAGAACGTGTAATCTTCTCATTTTCTACAGCCGCAATCACAATACCATCTGGGTATCTTTCACTCGCATTCATAATCGCACTCTTTAGTACGAACTCATCATATGTATCTTTCAAATAATCATACGCTACTTGAGGATCTGCACCAAGTTTACGTAAAGCACTGGCCGCATCATATGTACGTACACCTGTTCTTTCACGCCACTTTCGTGTATCAATCGTCATACCCGCAAGCATGAATGTCGCTTCTAATTCAGAAATGTCCACTTTACTAGACACAAACGGAATCATCTCTGTCAAGATTTCACATGTACTTGAAGCACCTGCTTCAATATAAATCAGGATTGGTTTTACACCCATATCTGTACTTCTACGATGGTGATCAATTACCACAATACGCTCTGCCATCTCTAAGAGTTTTGCACCATTCGACTGGAGAATATTGTGGTGGTCGGTCATGATGACAAGTGTATCATCCTTGAGTTGGTTGATAGCTTCACCTTCTGTTACAAACGTGATATCCTCTGCAAGTTCCTTTTCATTTCCTTTCATCGCCGCATCTAACTTTTCTTCAATGCCACCAGTCTTGGCAATAATACTGACTGGCTTATTGAAAGCGGATGCCATCTTCGATAAACAGATTGCGGAACCAATGCAATCGAAGTCTGCGTTTTTATGTCCGCAGATAATCACGTTGGAAGAATTCTGAATGAGGTCACGCAATGCATGTGCCATAACACGTACACGTACACGGCTTCTCTTCTCGGCTGCTTCTGTAGAACCACCGAAATACTTTACATCCTCCCCAACAACCTGAATTGCAACCTGGTCACCACCACGCGTTTGCGCAAGGTCCATTAACTTCGTAACTGTCTCATCTAACTCCGCAAAGTTCGAACTACCCTTGGCGAAAGCCATAGACAATGTGATAGATACTTCAGCTTTTTGTGATGCTTTACGTACGATGTTCAAGATTGAAAAACGATCTGCCACAATCTCACGATAAATTCTCTCATTGAGTACTAATAAATAACGATTGTTGTTTAATCTTCTTAAGAAGACACCAAACTTTTGGAAGTATTCATTGAGTGGTGTACGAATTGTCGCATTGATATTTGCGATATCCGCATCATCCGCATACATCGTACTCTCTTCATAGTTATCAAAACTAGCCAAGCCAAGCACAACATGTTCTTCATTATACTTACCACGATACTTATCTAATAATGTAATATCCTTAAAGAAAATCGTCGGTGCATTTTCACGCTTACTAACTTCATAAACATATTGGTCAATCGTAACATTTACCTTTTCCGTTTCCCCGGAAATAATATCGTTAGCTTCTGGTAGCCAATTTAATAATTTAGAACCAATACGGTCAAGACCTCTTTCCTTAAAGAGTTCACTTTGCCATGTGATGACATAGTTTTCATCGTAGTTCATCATACCTACGCCACCAATGAGATACGCATCCGCGTAAGAACCACCTAAATATTTTTCTAATCCAATGGATTCTTCTTCATTTGCGGATTGGAAATAATCTAACAAATAGACTGCAATTAACGATTCCGCAATCAACACCAGAATACCTGGTAAAATATTAATCTTAAATATCAACTGTAATAGAATGATAACCGCAAGCTGGATAGCAAGTGCCACAAAAACAACTTGTTTAATTCGACTCATTTTTTGTTGCATGATATCCCTCCTCTACAATTCGTTTATGCATGTTTGTTGTAATATATAAAAATCCATAAAGCGCTACTGGAAATGACATCGCTAACGCTAAGATAAACACGACAAATGTTAAAATTCTACGACTTTCCTTTGCCAGAAGTCCAATCATCACTAATAGACCAACAACCCCCATCGCTGTGAGATAGAAATAAGCAAATGTTCCTAACGCCGAAAGAATTGTCATCGCCGGTTCAGTTTTAATATAGCCAGAGCCAACATATAAATACCCAAACATTCCAACAAGTGCCACATAGCCAATCCACTTTGGTGGATAGTATAGATAAAGCGGTGTCGATTCAGGAATCTTCATACGTAATCTCTTCAATAAGAGTCTCGATGAAATATGCGTCACGATTGCTTCTAGAACACCTAACATCAATGTACTAACGAAGAATATATTCCGTAGTAGTACGTTGATATCTACATTTGCAGCAAATGTTACACCCATTGTTTTCTGCATCATATCAAAGGTTGAACGTAACTCTAAAACTAGCTCATCTAAACTAACCCCAAAGATTGCTACATTGATGACAACCGCAAGTAATTCCGTAAGTCCACCAAGAACCATCGTTCTTAGCAATAATCGCTTACTCTCTACATTCTGATAAATGCCACATCCATATACCAATCCAATAATCGCCTCAGCGACAAAGAAGAATATCGCAAATGGACTTGCAAAGATAAACGACACAAAGATAATTGCGACCAAAACCATCAAGCTATCACGCAGTCCATACTTAGCTCCAAAATATACCATCGGTAATGGTAATAAGAACGCAAACGTACTACTAAATGTCCCTTGGAATTGTCTATCAATTAACATAAATACGCCGATTAAGGCAACCATCATTGCCCCTTCGGTAATCTTTCTTACATTTTGATTCATAACGATCTCCCAAAAAGCAGTATAAAAATCGCTTTTCGCATGCCAATATTATACCATAACCAACCAAATTCGATTGCCTTAGGTTTTGCTAAATCGCTTGCATTGAAAGTCTCATCATTTTATCACTTTCATAACAGTATTAAATTCTGCTATGATACTCCCCAAGGAGGTCGCTATGTTAACAAAAATTCTCTATTTTCTAATTGAACTCATCACTTCCATTCACAATACAATCTTGACATGGAACGATAATAATCTCATCGGATTATCTGATAAAGACTTACACTTTGTAGTCATTGGTATATTAGGAATTTTAATGATTGCGATTGTATATCCACTCTTTAAATTCCTCGCAAAGCGTCATCACTACCTTACGCTAACATTTATCTATGTATTTACATTGATTATCGTGATTACCTTTGCAATCGAAATCGGTCAAGGCATCACCCATACCGGCACAATGGACTTTGTCGATATCGTTGCAGGTATCGCTGGTTTCCTGTTGATGTATGTCGTGCTTGCGATTATTACCAGCGTCATCAGTGGTATTATCTATTTGATAAAACGACCAAAGTAATCATTTTTCACACTCCATATTTTCTTTATTTGATATAATATACAGTAGAGTATCGGGGTGTGGCTCAGCTTGGTAGAGCGCTTCGTTCGGGACGAAGAGGTCGTGAGTTCGAATCTCGTCACCCCGACCATTAAAAAAACCGTCAACGACGGCTTTTTTTGTTACCAATTTGCGTTGAATACATATTGATTCAAACGTTCAAACGCTTCCTGTACACGCGATAACGGTAATGCTAGATTCATACGAATACTATACGGTCCATGAAACATGCGTCCATCTTGCCAAGCTACACCCACACGATATCCAGCCTTTTCAACTTCTTCAATCGTTTTCCCATGTTGTTTACACCATTTCTCACAATCAATAAACAACATGTAAGTACCTTCTGGCTTCATCAGTTCTACGCCTTCAAAGTGCTTTCTAATATACTCTACCGTATAATTTACATTACCAGTAATAACTTCACGCAATTCATCTAACCATGCATATCCTTCTGGTTGATACGCACCAATTAATGCATGCATGGATAAAACATTCATACTATTGTAATGAGATTTTGATGCTTTCGAATTGATGCGATCACGTAATGTCTGATTGTAAATGATATGATAAGCACCGATAAGTCCTGCAAGGTTAAACGTCTTACTTGGTGCGTATAACGCTACTACATGTTCATGTGCCCATGCATTTGCGGACTGTGTAGGAATATGTTTATGTCCCTCTAAGATAATATCTGACCAAATCTCATCCGAGATAACAACTACATCATTACGTTCATAGACTTCCATTGCTTTTTGGATTTCTTCCAACTGCCATACACGACCACAAGGGTTGTGTGGGGAACAGAAGATTGACACATGAATATGATTCTGCTTAATCTTTTCTTCCATATCCGCAAAATCCATTCTCCAGATACCATCTTCATCTTTTATAAGCGGACTATGTACGATGTGGAAACCATTATTATTTAAACAATGCGTAAATCCAATATACGTAGGACTATGCACTAACACCGCATCTCCAGGTGCAGCGTAAGCTGTTAAAGCAGACAACAAACCACCCAGAACACCATTTTCATATCCAATGTGTTCTGGTAATAACCCTGTCACTCCATTACGCTTATTCTGCCAATCAATAATACTCTGATAATATTCTTCACTTGGCGCAAAATAACCAAATGCAGGATGGTTTACACGCTTTATAATCGCTTCCTGCACAGAAGGAACTGTTGGAAAGTTCATATCCGCAATCCACATTGGAATCACATCAAATCCCTCATCAGGAAGTCCAGGTTTTCCCGGTAGTCCCACACCATCAATCGCTATCGCATCTTTGCCATGACGATCCATTATCGTTGTAAAATCATATTTCATCGTAGAATCCTCCCTATGATTCATACATATTTCTACTACCATCATAATCCCTACACCAAACAATTTCATTATTGAAAGAGAAAAAAGCGAACACTTTACTGTTCATTCTTCTTATTTAACTCTTCTGTAGAATGGTGCTCAATTGGAGCCCAATGCACCTTAGAAAATAACGCCTGTATAGAAATTGGTAAATATGACAATAAGAATAATGGAAATAACAATAGATGCTTAATCTTTGCCCAGTTATTTGTCTCAATACGATCCCACTCCATACCAACAGTGATTGCCCCAATAATCATTAACGATATCCAGAAGCCACCAATCGTCTTGAATACAAACCACAACATTTCACGCTGGAAAACAAGGCGTACATAATATGGCATCAATCCAGCGGAAGCCATTACCCATAACACAAAACCCAGAATTGCAATCGTTAATAAACTGGCTGGCAACACCGTCATCAAGATATCATAGAACGCTAGGCGTCTGCCCTTCGCTGTTAGAACACCCTTTGTTAAGTCACCTAAGTATCTACCATCAATCTGGTAGAATCCCTTTGCCCAACGCATACGTTGTTTCCAAGATTGTTTCCAAGTAGATGGTTGTTCATCATATAAAATCGCTGTATCGCAATAGCCAATCTTCAACTGATTGATAGTACTTACAACCGAGAATTGAATATCCTCCGTTAATAGGTAATATGGCCAACCCTCATTGTCCTTCATCACTTTCGCCGAAACGACAAAGCCAGTTCCTGAAATCATACACTGCGCACCTAATAACATACGTGGATAATTTAAGTGACGTGCTTCATGCATAAACCAGATAGAATATGCGGCTGTCAACCAGTTTTCATCAAAGTTCTTAGAGTTACGATACGTCGTCATCGCATCAAACTCTCCTGTATCAAACGTCTTATTAACCTCTCGCAAGAAATTCTTATCGATGATATTATCCGCATCAAATACCATGAAAGCTTCATAGTAATCTTCACCCTTGCGTTCAATCACATTGTGATAAAGAAAGTTTAGTGCATAACCCTTACCAACCTCTTCTTGATTGAAACGTTCAAATACGATGGCACCATGTTGACGAGCTACTGCAGCAGTTTCATCCGTACAGTTATCCGCCACAACATACATATCGTACATTTCATCTGGATAGGTCTGATTGCGTAAACTATCTAACAATTCTCCAATAACACCTTGTTCATTTCTCGCAGAGATGAAAATTGCATATCGATGATTCTTTTTTGCGTCAGGTAACTTTGGAACCTTGCGTTTAAACATACTGACCGCAATATAAACAATCTGATATAGATATAACAAAATCATCAGTCCAAAGATAATATCTGTGATTAATGTAAACTGTTCAAGAAATTTCATTTGACCTCCGTCCACACAACAATCATTTTTACATACTTTCTATCATTTGTGTTAATATAATTTCTATGTATATTAACATTCTACCCATGTTACCGGATTTTATCGCATTAACATGTCTATACTACTATATTTGGCTACCAAGGTGGAGACATCTTTCACATTCCAATTTTATTTGGCATACGGTACTATACACATACATCTGCATCATATTGATGTTAACGCTCATGCCGATTATTACAAACTTACCGAATATATTCAGCGGATTTTCTGCGGAAATTAACTTCCATCCGTTTATCGACTGGCAATTACAACGCGGTTCTTATCTGACTGAATCTTTATTAAATATATCACTGTTTATCCCGTTTGGATTCTTAATTCAGAAAACCTTAAGACTTAAACCGCTATTGGCAATTATGATTGGGATGATATTCAGCATCTCCATTGAAGTCTTACAACCACTTATCTCTACGAATCGTGTAGGTGACATCAGTGATGTCATCACTAACACTGTCGGAACATGTATCGGAATATTGCTTTATCAACTTTATAAGCACAAATGATTTTGATAATTTTTTCTTTAAAAGTAGCACCATACAACATAATTTTGTGTGAAACCTCCAAAGTCGGATATAACCTTGGAGGTTTTTATGACATTTATCTATACAACGTATAACAAGAATATCATTTGACTCTGTTTTGTTTTTGAACATTCGAAATAACCACAACTCTTGCAAAACATAAACATCGATAAATGGCTTAAAAATCAAATATAAAATTTCGGCTCTTAAGAGACATAATAGGCGATTGTGGCTAATAACCATAGATGTGCAGGATAAAATACGTAGAAGAAATATTTACTGAAATTTGTATGAGGACCGTGTTCTCCATTGTACATATACAAGAACGGAATTACCAGTATAAACATAAAGTCAGAATTATATGCAAGCATGGAAATCGTTGCGGCAATTGTTTCATAAGGAACAAATGATCCCGCAAATAAGATTATCGACAACACAAAATAACAAGCATTTCGAATGACAGGTTTCTTGTATGTATAATAGCTAATCAGCATAAACGGTAATACTATGCTTCCACCTTCTGTAACTATAAACCCTACAGAAAACGCAGCCACGGCCACAAGATAGGAAAGTGGCTTATTCTTTATATATTTCAAAGCAGACAGCATTGTTACACCAAGCGCAAGTGTTAAAAAGATATTATTCGAAATAAGAATATTTTTTGCAGCAAACAGTATTTCCAACAATTTACTACCGGCAAACATAACTGCTGCTGCACCATACAAGCGAAGAATGTATCTCTGAATGTTGTGAGAATATATCACGCCCTCTACCGCACCATAGGCAAACCAGACTCCAACGCAGCGCGTTAATACATGAAATATCATTGCAAGAGAATCCGGAATCAATCCCGGAACATGATTCAAATGGTCTGTTACCATTAATAATGCCATCAATATTTTGATTTGATATTGGTTAAATTTTTTCATTTTATAAGCCTCCTCGATAAATGCTTTTTGCGCCTTGATACGCAACGAAGTAATACCCTCCATACAGAACAAATAGAATTGAAACTGTTACCAAAATTGTTCCAAGGTATATCTTATTCTCCGGTATAAACTTCGGAATTACTGACAGAATACCAACCCCCGCATGAAATACCGCAAGTATAAGCGGAAGCAAGAAACTGAAAGAGATTTGTCTAAATATTGCTTGGTTGATCATCTTTTGATCTGGACCAAGTTTTTCTAACATCACATATACATTTCTGCTGTCTTCAATCTGTGTTAATTGCTGTAAGGACAGAATTGTTGCACAACTCAAAATCATTATGGTTGCCACATACAACACAACAAAGATAATTGCTGTCCGTAAATCAGAAACTTCTCCATACATACCCTCTCTTGTATTTACATTTACATATGCATTGTTACGTATTACAAGAGATGCCTGTGAAATATAGTCATCACCATAGGTTTTCTCTAATGCACTTCGAAAATCATTTTCACTTATTTGATTAGCAAAGGAGAAATTCAATAATTCAAATTGAGCGGACTTCCCTTTCAAAATAGAATCATGTACCACAAGAACCTGTTTGCATAGTCCACTGTTTACACTCATGTTCCAAAGGTATGTGTTCAAGATACGATTTTGATGCCGTGTAAGTTTTTTTCCAAATACGGTGATTTGCTCTTCTTTTTCAGATAATTTCTCTTTTGTATCGTTCGAAATTACAGCAAACTCTCCTTCTTCTAGTTCGATTGCAGGTTTATTCTCCATTGATAAGATTTGATTACATTCAGACTGTGAAAGAACTATCGTTGATATGCCGTTTATCGTCTGTTTATACAGTTGTGCGTGTGATTGCTTTGAACTGAATTGCTTTAAATCTAATCCTGCATCTTCAAAATATGCGCATATGCCATTCGATATTTCATGACCGCTTCTGGCAAGAATACTTACATCAAAAGGTGTACGTCCAAAAAGGTTGTTCCGAAGAGTATCATAGATTCCCAAGCCGCCACAAAACATGGTAATCGATGCCGCCAAAAGCAGGCTGATCATTGCCATCGACCCAGATGTAGTGCGAACTCTTGCCGCAATTTGTCGTATCACCACCATGTTCAGATTCTTCAAATACCCTTTACCTCGGGTTTTAATCCACAATACCATTCCGGAAAGTGAACGGAAAAATAGATAACTTCCAATCAGCGCACCTGCACCTGCAATCAAAGGCTGTCCAGTAAAATCTCGTACAGGTGATATAACAAGCGGTATATATCCTGCAATCATTAATAAGATAGAAAACACAAACAAGATTACACTCCTGCCCAAATGAGAAACCTGCATCTCATTCTTCTTTTCTCCATAGATCAGATTCATCAATGAAGAAACAGTAACTATCTTAATATCCCAAACCAAGACGATGCCATCAATGATGGCAAAATAGGAAATTGTCTTCAGGCAGGATGTAGGTGAAAAAACAAAGTGAAATTGCGATAATCTAACATTTAACAGATTTGCTACAACGGCAGCCATTCCCTGTGAAAGAAAAATACCTATCAATAATCCCACACCAAGTGAGAGCATTCCGACAAAGATTGTTTCATACAACAAAATCTTTGCCACGGAAAAACGGTTCATCCCCAATGTAAGATATATCCCAAACTCCTTCTTTCTTCTGTGTATCAAAAAACGATTTGCATAGACTACGAGGAATCCTAGAATGACTGCCACAAAAACTGAAACAGCACTTAGAGCATCAACTAAATTTTGAATCAGTTCTACTTTCGAAGACGTGAGTTCCAGCATACTACTTTGGCTTTCCAAAGAGTTAAACAGATAGAAAATACAGATTCCCAGCATCAATGTCAGAAAATATATCGTATAGTTATGCAGACTTCTTTTTATATTTCCAAGCGCAATTTTACAATACATCAGCCGCATCACCTCCCAATAGGGAAACGACTTCCATAATTTCATCAAAGAATTGTTTTCGCCCCTTGTTTCCTTTTACCAATTCATAAAACAGCTTCCCGTCTTTGAGAAAGAGTATCCTTTGCGCATAACTGGCAGAAAACGGATCATGTGTCACCATCAGAATAGTTGCTCGCAGATCTTGATTTGCTTTCTTAAAACACTCCAATAAAAACCGTGCAGCTTTAGAATCTAATGCACCGGTCGGCTCATCTGCTAAAATCAACACCGGATTTGTTACCAATGCTCGGGCACTTGCAATACGCTGCTTCTGTCCTCCAGACATCTGATACGGATACTTTGTCAATACAGTTTCAATTTCTAACTTCTTCGCAATTTCCATTACTCTATCGTGAATATCCTTTGGCTGCGTTTTCAGAATAGACAATGCAAGAGCAATGTTTTCATAACCAGTTAGAGTATCAAGCAAGTTATAGTCTTGAAAGATAAACCCTAATTTCTCTCTGCGAAATTTTGATAATTCATTTCGCTTTAATTCCGTAATATCTTTATTTTCAATAAAAATATGCCCTGAAGTTACATCACAAATTGTCGCAATACAGTTCAACATAGTTGTTTTTCCACTTCCGGATGCCCCCATAATACCGACATACTCCCCAGGATTTATACAGAAACTCAAATCATTGACCGCCTGTGTGATGTTTCCTCTGCCGCCATAGATTTTCTTCAAATGTTCAACTTTTAATATTGGTTCCACTTATGGCACCTCCCATTCATCTTTACAGTATTAATTTATCTTAGAAAATACTCTCGTGCTATCTATCTTTCTAACGCTAACCTCACATTTATGTGAGAAAAGGGAGTTCATTAGATGAACCCCCCCACCAACTGTAATACTCTGCTTACAATGCCGATATATTTCAATCAGCAAAAAGGATATGTGATCTATCTTTTGGAAAACACAGTGAAACAACCGTACCGCCTGCAGTATTTTCACGAATCGACAGTTTTAAATTCATTTTCTGACATAGCGTATTGCACAGATATAAACCAATTCCCGTCGATTTTGCAAACTTCCTTCCATTTTCGCCAGTGAAGCCTTTTTCAAAAACACGATTGATATCCTGCTTCGGAATACCGATTCCATTATCGGCTATCTCCAAGAAGATGCTGTTCCCCTTTTCAAAAGCGGTGAAGCAAAGTTTTAAAGAGCCCTGCCGATATTTAATACTGTTTGACAAAATCTGATTCAAGATGAAATCTAACCATTTCGGATCGGCGAAAACGGTTTGATTCAGTCCATTTGTTTCAATCTCCGGTTTGCAGGAAATTAATGCCTGTGAATTGGATCTAAGTGCTTTATGAACCAGATCATTCAAATTTATTTCTCTAATCAGATAATCTTTCTCGACATTAAAACTACGGGCATAAAACAGTGCTTGTTCCACATCGTTCTCAATTCGTTTTAACTCTCTTGAAATCGTTGAGGATTCTTCAAAAGCATGGTTTTCACATTGCAAAGCAATGCAAGAAATCGGTATTTTCACTTCATGGATCCAAGTTTCAATATACTCACGATACTCGTCTTGGGCAATACGATATTTCTCCAACGCATCATTCATTGATTTTGCAATTAGATGCAAACTGTCCGTAAATATCTCTCCTTCATAAAAATCCGGCACGTTGATCAATCCTGCTACAAGGTATTTTTGCTTTGTTGAATCGAGCATGTTTTCAACCTGTTTATAAAATGCATTCTTCTTCCAAAATTCTATTCCCAAAGACAATATGTCTGCGCAGAAAAGCATGATACATACAAAAATGGAAACCCAAAAACCTGCATTCATTGCATGAAAAAGAAATGTCAGAAAAATCAATACGAGCAAATGCAACAACAAATAGATCTGCTTTTCTTTCAAAAAACGAATCAAATTCACAATAAATACCCCATTCCTCTCTTTGTTTGCACAAATTCCTTCGCACCAATTTCATCTAATTTCTTTCTGAGACGATTGATATTCATCGTCAGTGTATTATCACTGACAAATTCATCTGATTGCCAAAGTGTATCCATCAACTTTTCCCTAGATACGATCTTTTCCGAATTTCTCATTAATAACATTAAAATCTGGCGTTCATTTCTTGTGAGTTCAACACTTCTTTCGCCATAAGAAACAAAACTTTTTGCAATATCAAGTTTTAATCCACGACAAGTAATCAAATCATCTTCTGTCATTCCTTTACTGCGTTTTAGAACAACTGCTATATGTGCAATCAAAACACCAGGATTAAACGGTTTGGCAATGAAATCATCCGCACCGATTTCCAATCCCATGATCTCGTCCATTTCTCCACTGCGGCTTGTAAGAATAATAATCGGAACAGAAGATTGTTTACGAATCTCTCGGCAAATATGAAAGCCGTCAAAATACGGCAGATTGATGTCTAAGATTATTAAATCCGGAGCAGTTGAAAGCACCTCCAGTACAATATTCTCAAAATCATCACTAACAATGCCGGTATATCCATAACGACTTAGTAACTTCACAAGTTCATTACGATGCGTAGCATCATCTTCCACAATAAATATTCGACTCATAACATTGAATCCTCCATCTCAAAAATCCATGCAACCATAGAAACCTCAACCGCAGCACTGCCTGTTACGGCATATGATATTTAAAGTTTAAACTCAGAATCAATAATTTCATTAACATGATAAATATATCCCGAAACACCTTTACATATCTGTTTAACAGCATTACTCAAATACGTCAAAACATTTTCCTTCTTCTTGAAAAAATAAATCAATGGGATACCATGATTTGATGTTCTCGGTTTAGATGAAGCATGAAAAAACATGATTCCGTCCCTGATTTTATCAACTTTCAATGAATTTGGACATTCAATCTTCATGGACACCCATTTCCCATTACGTAATATTTATTGAATCGGTTCCCCTATTTTCAATTCCCTACGCCATGAAGGAGCCTCACAGTCATCAGACCAGTACTCATCCATTTCATAAATCAAATCATTTTTCAACTTTATAAAACTTACCACATGAAATGATATTTTTTTATCTGACGAAAAAACATGCCCGACCAGAGTGACAGATGAATCTGTTTCTTCAATTCGCTCAATTCCACCAATCCATTTGCCCGGATAATCACAATTTACCCTAATAAATTCTATAACCGTAAACTGCTCATTTGTACAGCGCCAACGAATGATCGCGTCTTTACAAAAATAAGATGAAAGCGCATCTCTATTCTGAGAAATGACATCATCCCAAAAAGAATTAACATTCATGCATGTAATCTCCATTTCTATTTTTCACCTAGTATATAATTGCTGTCGCTATTACAATTGATTTCTATACCACTTAAATTTCTATAATTTGATATTTTAACACTTATAATCTTCATTATTGTGCCTTCTTATCAATAGCCAAACATTTTTAAGCTAACAATTTCTTGTTCTAATTTAAAATTATTCTTCAGTATCCACTCTATGCACTCCTGATATTCAGAGTTATCTTTTAAGTTAGTTAACCTTACTACATCATTTTCCGTTAGCGATTTAACGTAATCTTTGTAGTTATCATTTTGCAAAGTTTTTTTATCCATGCAGAACAAATCAAACTTCATATTCGTCTGTTCACACAATTTTTTATGAATCCAGAAGCCGCCAGCATCAATATCACCAAAATGTAAATATCTTTTATCCGGATTATTTTCTATCAATTTCTTAATAAAAGTTACTTGTGGTTTTGTGGCAAATCCACCTAAATAGATATAGCAGTCTCCTTGATTCATTCTCAAAAAAGATGTTTTATTTTCTATTGTCATAACTCTATCTGAGTTAACTACAATTCTTTTGATTTTATCAATATCCTTAATAGAAAATGATACACCTCCTGTTAAACCATCTATATCAATTGTTTTATTTTCAAATCCAATTAGAACTGGCCCTTTAATACAGATTTCCTGATCAATATCGTAAACATTAAATCTTTCTAAAAGATTTTCTTCTCTGAATACATCTTCGCCGTTTTTTACGTAATAGCTATACAAAATGCTACAAACTTGTGTTTTCCTGTAATTTTCTAAATATTTTGAATCACCAAATATTAACATTGATACTTCTCTTATATATAAAAACTCTTTGTTATTCTCTAAGAATGTGATTATTTTTAAGATATCTTCTTCTTTCATCACATCCAGCCGAATCGATCTATTCTGAATTGTATTTTCTAATTTATCAATATAGTAATTAACAATTTCACCTTTATTTCTATATTTTTTGATAATGGATTTTAATTCATCCACAGCAAAAGATCTTGGTATAATATCCAAGTTTTTTGCAGCATATTCTTCTAATGATTCAACATTATCAACGCAAAGATAAATCTTCTCAAAGTCTTCACTTAACTTTAGTTTTGATACAGTAATAAAGCCATATTCTTCTAATGAAATAATAGCTTTATTAACCAACTCTTTCTCATTCAAATTAACGTTGTAATCAGAATAATCCTTTAAAATTTTAGTTGCTGGCAAATCGATTCTTCTATTGATCTCTGCATCTTTATGTATTGCTTTTCTCTTGTAATACTTCTTTAATAGAGCATTTACAATCTTTATTTCATACTTATTCATAGAACTTGATCGCTCCTAAAGTCATATTGCTCTTATTAATCTTTTTAATCGGTATTACAGCATCACATTCTTTTCCGATGGAATCCAATTTATTTGGTGGTGCACAGAAAATCACCTGAAATTCCTGGGTTTTAAAGAAATCAAGCATAATCTTAATATTCTTATCACTCATCTTTTCAAACGGTTCATCAATAAACACTAATCTTGTTGAATTCTGTCGCGAATTATAAATAATAGCTAACGCAGCCGAAAGAATAATAGTATATGGAATCTGAGTACCAGCACCAGAGTTATATCCTGCTAATTTTGATAGTCTACCATTTGTGATTTCTTCGTTATTAACGACAACTTCATATTCCATGTAGTTTCGATAATCAGCAAAATCATTTAGACGATCATCATTATTTTTAGAGATAACTCTATTTACAATTTCTTTAATCTCTTCTTCACGTTTTGTTGCTTCATTTTCATCATATCCAACAACAGCATCGATCATAATCTGGCTCTCGTCAATACGATTTGTCTTCTTTAGATAATCCGCATATTCAAGGATACGTGCGTAATCTGATGTTCCAGAAACGTTCTTAACATCAAATTGATATGTAGTAGTAAATTGAAGTTTCTTTAGTTGTTTGTTAATTTCTTTAATATCAGACTGTGCTTCTTCAATATTTCTCTTAATCTTCAATACGAACTCATTCTTGAAGATTCCTTCATATTTTCTTGTTTGGATTGCTAATTTATCTTTAATTCCTTCGAAGTTATCAACCTGTAATCTGTTCTTTCTTCTTCGATAAATAGATTCATGTTCTAAACCAATAGGCAATATTTCTTCTGGACGTTTACCTGTATTGTATACAGATTGCTTATTTGTAATATTACGTTCACATGTGCCTTTTTCAGTTTCTGTTCTTAAACGTGTTGATGTAATCATTACATCACCAGTTTCTCGTTTTCCATCAGCAAACTGATCATATTCATCCTTTGCTTCTCTAACTTCAATTGGATAATCAACAGATAAATTATCTAGTTTGTTTTCAAGATCAGCCTTCTTGGTATCTAGTTCATTATTCATTGATAACAATGAACTATTCTCTGCTTCTAACTGAATCTTGGTTTGCCTATTTAAACTAATAGATTTGTTTAAAGCGCTAAGTTTATTTTCTATATCTGTGATACGTTCTACTAATAATAAGTATTCATTATTATGTTTTAAAGCTTCTTCTAACTTTCGAATTCTATCATTGCATTCATATATTTCAATTTGATTCAATGAATGATTCTTTGGAGCTTCTAAATTGTATTCTTTATTAATTATCTGATTAATGACTTTTGTTGAAGAAACTTTGCAGGCATTTATATTTTGCTTTTCTAGTAATGCTTTTTCTTGGTTTTCCAATGATCTTTTCTGTTTAATAGCTCTATCTTTATTTAGCTTAACTGCATCTTCACCTAAGCAATAAGAATCAAGCTTATTAAAATTTAAGAAAGATACTGCCATATTTCTAGAAATCTTACCTTCTTTAGATATAGCACTTTCAAAGTTTGGAACATCATCTAATTCAACAGCATGAATTCGGCCTAACCAATACGCAAAGTATTTCTTTGCAGTTTCATTTTTAATTTCTAATTGATGTAATAGTGAATCATCAACAACATCAAAATCTCTATTAACAAGTAATTTCGTGTTTACTAATTCAACATATTTGTATTGGGAATTATCCATTACTTTATTAGCTATATGGAAATACTCTGGCTCAACTAAAATACTATAACGGTGAATTCCTAAGAATGTTTCGATTGAATTTCTCCATTCCTCATTCTTTAATTCAATGACAAAAGAACTAGAAAATCTAGCTTCACTATTAATATTCAATTCTCTAAATTTGTTGTTTATTTCTCTTATTAAAGCCAGCTGGTTTGATACTTTTGAATAGTCAGGAAGATTCTTATCACAAGCTTTAATAATTTCATCGAGCTCAAGTATTTGTGTTTGAATAGAATTTATTGAATCACCTAATTTGTATGCTTCTCTATTTAAATCCTCAAGTAGTTGATCAACTCTGTTTCTAAATTCATTTATTTCATTATTCTTTACCGAAGAAGATATATCTGGGTCAGATAGATTTGATAATTCAAAATCCATTGACATATTATCAACAAATTCTTTAATTCTATTTGATAGCAAATCCAATGCTTTGATCTTCTCAATATATTCGACTGATTTAGCATTTAACTTAGCCAGGGTATCCTTTTCATCTTGGATTGCTTTTGTACCATCCATCTGATCCAACTGACGATTGGCATTTCTTAATTCGATATCTTTTTGTTCTTTATCAGCTTCTTCTTGCTTTAATAAATCTGATAATCTATTTATTTCAAATGAGTTATCATTGATTTTCTTGATATTGACATCAATCTTTTTACCGGCATTTAGTAATTCTTTGTAAATACGTTTTGCATTATCTTTCGTAAGTCTAAAATTAACACGAGTATAATCATTGAATGCCTGTAAGATTTCATCAAGATCATTTATTTCTTTTTCAAGGATTTCAAAAGACTTGGTTATTTCATCAATACTGTCTTTTGCTTCTTTTAATTTATTTAGATTGATATTTTTATCCTCAAGAACAGATTCTTTAATGAACTGTTGAATCTTTGCTTCAGGATTATATGTCATGATGCTTTTTAGTTTTCTTTGGTATTTAGTAATACCTTCGCTTTGCAGTTTTAGACCTGTCATAGTCATAAACTTAACAACACCATTGTTCTTGTTTAATAGTTCTACTCTATTAGCATCTCTAAATTGTTTTGATCCTAAAACATACTTCTTTCCGTCTTTCTCACTAAAGAAAGAAATATCTTTTAATGTTTTGTTTTCGATAGAATACCAATAATTATCAACATTATCACTTGAGTTAGTTTCTAAAATAACTCCTAATACAAAATCTGTATCATATAACTCGTTATGATATTCTAACGCAATATGTGTATACACATTAGGATGGCTACTAGATGATCTTGCATACTTTCGAGTATCTGGATCAATTAAACATCTTGTATACGAAGATAAAGTTCTTCTTCCAGACCCAACTCTTGTAGCGGAAGTCGCTTTATTAAAATCTGTATCACCAGTAAAAGCATACTTGATCGCATCAAGTACAGTCGATTTACCGCATTCGTTTTCACCTGTGATTAATGATAAGTTTTTACCAATAGGAATTGTTTTATCAACAAATCCATACCAGTTCAATAAATATACTTGTTTAAGGATTATCTTACTCATTCAAAGTCCTCCTCATTATCAGTATCTTCTTCGTATTCAGTTTTGCCTAATTCAGCTGTCATTTCTTTAACAACACTTAGGAATTGTTCTTTATCCATTGCAAATTGAAGCGTTGGATATAGAGCTACAACAGTATCTGATTTCATATCAGCTTCAATATAATTAATTAAACTGAATCTTTTAAATGTCTTTAAAGCATTCTTTAATTCATTTGGAGACATGCTAATAGCATACTGTTTTTGCATATCTACAATGTCGCCAAACTCAATATAGGTTTCTTCTGCTTTACCAAACCTTTCAAGGAATAACATCCAAAGAACTAGTAAAGTAAGTACTTCATTATTAGAAAAATTAACGTGGCTGATTTTCTTCAATCCAACAGTTTCTGTATCCGATTCACTTTGGATTAACATTGCATATTTGAATTCATCGTCTACAACAATGTCATATCCCATAATTTTTAGGTAACTTGAAATATCTACTCTATTAGAAGAATAAGAAAGATAGTCGAATAGTAAAGGATCTTTATCAGCTACGATAAAAGTCGAATCCAAAAGTTTTCTAACACATCTTTTGAACTTCATTAATTCTTCATCGCGAAGTTTTTCTAAAAAATCGTAATATGCCATTATCCTTTCCTCCTTACTACCATATTCGTAATAGCAGCTATAGCTGTATCTTCATATCCTTCATTTATTTCGACAGTATAATCGAAATCTTCTTCTCCTGAATAAATGAACGCCGAAGCAAACATCAATGCCTCTTCTTTATTCTTTATATACTTACTTTTAATGAATGGCAATTCACTTTCTTTAAACATTAAGTTAAAGAAATCATTTGTTCTTTCTATTGAATAAGGATTAATCGAATTATCCATTAATTCTTCAGTAATCCTATTCTTTTCTTCATCCGTCAAATCATCAATATCAATTGCCGTAAAGCCAACGTCAATAACTTGTCTTTTCTTCTTCTGATATGATTTGCGAGAAATATATTTTTGTGATCCTATATCAACACATCCTTGCAATACATCAAGTATCGTTTCTTTTTCATCATCATTTGTTTCTTTGATTCGAGTAAGAATCGCATCAATTGATGATTGCACATTCATTCCGCTACTTGTAACTAGTCTTATTCTCATGTTAGCTAATCGATAATATTTATTGATGCTTTCATCGACTGTTTCCATATTTTCTGGATATTCTATCGAAATGTAATAATGCATTTCATCAATATATTTAGTTAGCAAATCCTTTGCTTCTTCATAATCAACCTGCATTCGTTCACTGTATTCATTAACTGCTACTTCAAATAATGAATCCTTCTTAAATCTTCTTAATTGATCTGATATCCCTTTTAAAATAGAAGGAATTAAACCATTGTTTTTCATGTAGAAATAATCATTAAAGAATTTTTCTAGGAACTGATCACCTAGTAAGTAATTCCCCATACTAGATAAATCACTTATCTCAGTAATCTGACTTAGGATAATTGAAATACTATCTTTAAGATCAAGAACCTCATTCTTTAACTCAGCTTCATCATCCATTAGTGGAACAATTACCGAAGAATATGGTCTATCTTTACGAGCTGAATTCTCACTATATGTACTTTGAAGAATTTCATACATTGATAGAATCCTATTAGAAATAGCAGCATCATTCTTTCTGTTACTAATACGGTTTAAAAAATCAACAATTCTTCTGCAGTTAGATGTAATGTTAGTGATATATTCACCACTTCTTCCAAGTTCTGGCTTCGATAACCATCCACATTCTCTGAATTTACGGATGATTTTCACTGAATCTCTGTCATCATAACCAAAATCAGTATCATCATTTTCTACATGATACTGTTTATTACTTAGATATAATTCAAGCGTGTCTCTTACGTTTGTTTCATATAATACTGGTGTTGATTTCGAATACTCAATAAGCTCAGTAATGCATTTGAAATAAATCCTCTTATTTACGCCAGTAAGAGGACTAAAGAATTTTTCATTTCTTAGTGTTTCGAATACATCCATTAAAATTAACCTCAATTATTTGTTCAATGTGATAACAGGCTTCCCATCAAACGCTGTAACCTGATATTTATCATCTAGGGCAATCATTTCTCTAGTAATTTTGCATTTAAACGGGAACATTGCATCCCATTCATTAATATCCTCTAAAGAGATATAACTACTATCTACAGTCTTTAGATAAGTAAAAGCAATAAAGTTCTCCACTTCATCATTTTATACTTCATGAGATACTTTTGAATATCTTCCCTTTATCACTTGAACACCTTCGATACTCTTCATAGTAGCTGCAATCTTATCAATGGAATGATATAAAGTAGTTCGTTCTCCACATTGATCAAACATTTTATCTTTCAATTGGCCCAATGTAATATCATCCTGGAATTTGAAATTTTGCCCATTGTATTGCATATGTCATCAAATACCGGATAAACAGATATGAGCATGCAGCAAAAATAGCTTCCTTATCTTCTGGATACTTTTCTACTAATTTGAACGCCTATTTTCTTAATTCATCATCGCATTTTAGCCAGATATTAATCAAAATATCTTTTGTTTTCCTTAAAATAAATATTCCCAAGCAGAGCCCTCAAACGTCCACTGGACATTTGCCTTCTTCACTTTGCTTGAAGCGGGATATTCTCTTTCCTAGATGGCTACACTTTCATATATAATCGCTTATACTCATCTTGTGTACCCTGTTGTTTTACATATTTTTGTATCACTGCTTCGTTTGTATTCTTCCCTACACTTGTTACAAAATATCCATCGCTCCAAAACTCTCCTCCCCACAATTTCTTCTTTACCTCAGGATGTTCGGCAAACACTCTCTTTGCAGTTATGCTTTTGACTACTCGTATGATTTCTTGGGGGTCTCTTGCTTGGCACTGACTGTATCAAAAAATGTACATGATCTTTATCTGTTCCTATTTCCAAAAACGAAATCCACTCGTATCTCAACTCTATCCCCATACATGTTTGCCGAATGCATTCATCCACACTTTCATCTATCACTATGCGACAATATTTTGCTGGACACAAAAAGTGGTACACAAGATTCGATACGTTATGTGATAGATGATAATAACTGCTTTCCTGTTCCGTTGCCCGTAGTCATCCCTTCGAAAGATATTATACACCTGCAATTCACAGGTGTATGTACTGTGCCCTATGGCAGTAATCTTTCTCAGGCGATTACACAACAAAACTGCGGGGAAATATGCCCATGCACGACTCCGCTCTCGTTACGTCATTATTATACCAATAATATCACTTCCGAAAATTAAATTATGTAATGACTTTCTAAATAAACAGAAATTAAAATGTTTTATTAGGCAACCAAAAAGAGAAATTCAGAAAACAATCGAGTAGGAGGAAGTTTTAAAGAGTTTTAAAACTTCCGACCTCTCACACCAC
>ERZ772945.259-NODE-259-length-44133-cov-4.423840_pt1 | contig 44133 bp, 35 predicted proteins | sample MGYA00511681_ERZ772945 | MGnify/ENA primary metagenome ERZ772945 (study PRJEB29015, sample SAMEA2737943) | human oral metagenome | biome: human oral; feature: human-associated habitat; material: dental | place: China | collected 2143 ...
AATTACAAAAAACACTTCAAGATCGTAAACTCACAAAGTGTGTTTCCCAATTACCTATTTTTAATCATCATAATTATGCTACATAGCCATTATCACTTCTTGTTACTATAGAACAACAATATTGCCGTTTTTTACTGCACAGAATTGACTTTCATCATATTTTAAATCTTCTTCCTTACATTTTAAGTCCTTACTTATGAAGTAAATTATCTATTCTCCAGTGCACAACTTACTTTATATAACTATTTATTTTAGCTCTATATTTCAATGAATTTGTTGACATGTTGAGTATAATGACCTCATACCTGCTATTATTTTGTGCTTTAACTGTTAATGTCGCAGCTCCGTAACACGCTCTATTATAAATAGTATTCCCATTTTGATTTATTATAATGTTGTACCTCACTCCACCATAAGACGATGCATTACTTATCTTCACTGTAAAGCCATTGTGATTCGGTTGTGTCCAAGATGCCATATTAAACTTATAAGATTTATGTGCCAAACCTTCTAAAGTTGCATTGTCATCTATATTAGCAGAGTTTAACTCAATAGGGGCTATCTCTTCTAAAGTTAATTGCTCATATTCCTCCTCTGTTATTACCCTTACCATATCATCTTCTAATACTTCTTCTTGAAAAAAATCTCCCTTTTCAATAACTGGGTTATTTTCATTCACACCTATATCAGCAAATACCGTTATAGATAAAGCAATCATTAAAACCAAAGTACAAATTCCTGACAATCCTCTTTTCCATCTTTTCATAATAATCATCCTTTCTTTTGTTGGGTGTAATTTTAAAACCGATTTTTCCTGTATTTCTTTTAATTCTACAAGCCGCAGCATAGATAAACAGTATTCTTTTCTATTTTTAACAGTATCTCCCACTCTTTGAATAACCAACTTATCACAAAGTAGCTCTAAATCATCCTCCATATATCTTGATGCCACAAGAATAAATGGATTATACCAAAATAAGCAAGTAAGCACATTTTTTATATGGGTAAGCACTATGTCAAATTTTTTAATATGAACCATTTCATGTATTATTACATATTTTAATAAATTATTATCTTCTAATACTTGGCTCTGTATTATTATTTTAGGACGAACCACTCCATAGGTAATAGGAACTTTAATACCATCATTTATGTATATCTGTACCTGTCTTTTCAATCTGAAACTATTAACAAGTTCCTCTATTCTACTATCCGATTCTATCCGTACTGAGTTCCTTAGTGCTTTGTTTCTCTTTGTTACTTGGACTCCTGTATATATCAAAAGTATACTTGCAACAATTAGTTGATTCAAATTAGATAAGATATATCCAACTTCTTGCACAAACATTTTTATATAAGCACTTATCAACACAAATGGTTCCAGTAAATATTGAAGCATTACATATTTCTCTAATTCTTCAATTTGAATTAAAATAGAAAACGGAAAAAGCAAATAAATAAAAAGTATTGACCATAAAATAATGTTTGCCCATTTAACGCTCTTAAAATTCAATGTTTTCCTGGTCAAAAGCACCAACATTATAATAAAAGTGCTCTTAATGCTTCTTTCCAAAGTCGAAACTATTACGAATTCTACCATCACATCACTATTCCTCTACTTCAAAGTTATCTATAAAATCTCGCATCTCCTGTATATCTTCTTTGCTCACTTTTTTTTCACTTAAAAAAGCACGACAAACATTAATTATAGAACCTTGAAATAACATTTCGATTGCTTCTTTTCTTTGCTTTTTTAATGCTTCTTCCCTTGAGACAACAGGTTTCAAGGTATATTTGGGATATCGTCTTGTGATTGCACCCTTCTCAAGTAACCTGCCAAAAAAAGTATAACAGGATGTCTTACCCATACCATGCTTTTCATATAACAACTTCGATAGTTCCAATGCTTGAATTTCTCCATTCTTATCTAAGCATTGCCCCTCCCACAACATCTCCATTACCATTAATTCTCCATGTGAAAACTCCATTTTTACTCTCTCCTTATTAATATTTCGTTTTATTTTCAATATGAGTATATCATATCTTTGAGTAAAATTCAATATCAAAAAATATTTAGATGTTGAGTTTTATATTTTGATAAATACAATAATATTAATAGTTATACCTAATTTTCTTTGTGAAAATTCTCTAGGGATTTCATTTAGAAGTCATATTATCTGGATTTCCAGATAATTTTAGCAAGCACAGTAAGTGCATATGCACTTACGAGAAATTGACTTAATCCTCGCTTTCGCATCGGACTCTTTCAGTCAATTTTTCCTTGTTGGGGAATATCCCCAAACCCCTGCATAAGTAACTTCTTTGATTTCATCACCTAAGTAGTTTTTGAAAAAGTTTTCACTTATTTCATTGAAGCTTACTTTCAAAAATGTTATAATCCTCTTGTAACTTATATAACTATTTTATCTCTTTACAGGAGATTTCTGATTTAGAAATATACTATAAAGCAAAACCTGTAATTCAAGCTTAGTACTTGATTCTACAGGTTTTTTCTTTTGCTATTTTTAGGATTTGGAGGTTTTGACATGGCAAACAGAGTAAGAACTCATGGCATTTATTTAATGCTTTCAGATGATGAACTGAAGGTTTTGGAGAAAAAATATAGGCTATCCGGCTGTAAAACTTTGCGTCAGTTTATTATGAAATGCATCTTAGCCAAGGATATTTTCGTACTGGATATGACGGCTTTTAGGGAGCTTTCCACAAGTATCGGTAGAATAACCGGCAGCATAAATCAGATCGCAAAGCGAGTAAATTCCACCGCAGTGATTTATAAAGATGACATCCTTGATATACAAGAGCTACTAAAAAAGCAGGGGAAAGATATTTACTCTCTGCGAAAAAAACTATATGACCTTGGAAATTTAGAAACCATAAATACGGAGGAGATCTGATGGCTGTTACAAAGATTCATCCCATAGAAAAAACTTTGCACTTAGCCCTAAACTACATCATGAATGCTGATAAGACCGATGAAAAAATCCTTATTTCCTCTTTTAACTGCAATCCTAAGCTTGCTCATCTCTAGTTTGAGCAGACAAAAAGAGAACATAATTCCAAGGCAAAAATCTTAGCAAGGCATTTAATTCAATCTTTTGCTCCCGGAGAAACCACTCCTGAACAGGCACACAAAATAGGTCTTGAACTATGTGAAAAGGTCTTTCAAGGAAAGTATGAATATGTACTCACTACCCACATAGATAAGGGGCATCTTCATAATCATATTTTATTTAATAATGTAAGTTTTGTAACAGGTAAGGCATATCAAAGCAACAAAAGAAGTTATCATCAAATCAGAACTGTCAGTGATGAGATTTGTAAGGAAAACGGTTTATCTGTCATTGATGAAAACTATAAAAAATTCAAGAACAGATATTCCACAAACGGTAAAAGCTATATTGAATATATGGAATTTAAGAAAGGCAGTTCTTGGAAAAACAGACTTCACATTGCCATTGACAAAGCAATTCTAAAATCTGGTACTTACGAAGAGTTTTTAAAAGCAATGGAAGATTTTGGATATGAAATTAAGATTGGAAAGTATCTTTCATTCCGCCATAAAGACAAAAAAGATACAGGAAGATTTACAAGAACAAAGACAAATGTGCTTGGAGAAGATTATACCAAAGAGCGAATTAAAGAAAGAATTGAAGATCCAACCAAACAACAGATTTATAATAAAGAACAGCTTTATGACAAACTCTCTTATAAAAAGCCGGATACTATTGTAAATGTAAAGAACAATGAAAAGGTAAAATCCTCAAAAGGTTATGAAGTGTGGGCAGGTAAACATAACATGAAAACAATGGCTTCATCTTTAAACGAAATGAGAAAATATGGCATAAACACCTATGAAGAACTTGAATTGAAATTAGAGAAGACAGCCTCAGACAGACAACAATTATTAGATCAGATAAAGCAAGCTGAACAGGAAATGAAATCCATATATTCTGTGATAGAGAATAAAAATACCTTTTCTAAAAATCAATTGATCTATGACATGTATATTGAAGATAAAGAAAATATCGCCTTTTATGAAGAATACAAGCCACAGATTGTTGCTTATGAAATTGCCTTAAAAGAACTCGAAAAATCAGGATACCGTACTTTAAGTATTCCGGAACTGTCAGATAAATACTCTGTTTTAGAACAGAAAAAAATTAGCCTTATGGAAGAATATGCCTATCAAAACTTCATGCTCCACGATCTTCAACAAGCAAAGAAAAATACGGATATATACCTTAACAACCATCTGGAAAAATAAAAAAAAGGAGGTCGCTCCTACCTGATTTGTCGGTAGAAAGCAGCCTCCTTTTTTATAAATGACAGATTAGATAGACAAAGAGATAGACTTTTCTTAGACAAGTCTAAATATCCAAGGAAAAACAGCAGGCTTCTTTATCACTTGTCCATTTCTATAAGATAATCTTCTCTTCTTTTCCATACAACTAAAGAGATTATACCTATTGTGATATAGTTTACTACCTGATTGGCTAAATCATTATTTAAAAGGGGTAGAAAATAAGATTTTTCATTTGTAATAAATCCATGTACTAAAATACAATATACCGTCATTGAGCTGAAAAACGATATAGCTAAATTAAGTATCTTCCCAATCAATCCAAATTTATCATGAATTAACTTAAATAAGACAGAATATAGCACTACAGCCACTATTGCCACTAATATATCCCAAAAATATACGGCATATCCGGATAAAAACTTGATAGAAAAATAATGGTGTGTATAATACCAACTTGCTATAAATACCGTAAGCTTATCCATTGCAAATAAGCTTATTTTTACAAATGTTGTTCCTACAAACAGGATAACTCCCAAATATAGTATAATTAAGGCTATAAAAATCACAATCATATCATTTCATCCTTTCTACTAAATAATTATACTACAATACTCCTATTCTTTTAGCAAATCTTTATTTGATATCAGGTCATTTCCTACAAGTGCTAACCCCATCTCACTTAACATCATCGCTTTAAATTCCCAATTCTTCAATTTAAACAATTTTGAAGATTCATCAAACACATCAAGATCTTCGTTATTCTTAGTAATCTTTTTGAGCAACATCATTTCAACCAAGTATAGTGCACCTAAAATATTCAAAATATTTTCCTGATTTGCATATCTTAAATTTTCAAAACGGTTATGCTTAAGACTAGTGAACGCAGTCCACCAACGTAATTTTTTACCAGGCTGACTTAGATTCCAATTGTAAAACGGTTCTATTTCTATGTCATATCCTATTAGTTCTATCTTAGTAGTAACTATCTCGTGATTATTTTTAAAAATATACTGTGCATAATCTGTAATTGATTTCCCTTTCTTCATACTATACTCACAAAACTCTTTGAAAATAGTATCCAATTCTGCTCCAGTAGCTTGAATAAGCAATGCATAACCATTGGAAAACGACTTATAATTACTCTTATGCAGTTCAACATATTCCAGAGATTCCAAAAATCTCTTTTCTAGGAGTAAATAATATCGCCAATATTTCTGCATCATCTCCAACCTGTTCATTTGTACTTTCTCCTTCACCTTATCTTTTGCTGCAAGTGTATCATACATCAAAAAATTTTTGTAGACAAAATTATAACTGTATAGATTATGAATATAATACATTGACTGCATTCCATCCAATAGCAAATTATTCATTAACGGAATATGGAGATCATCCTCCCTGATATATTGCCATAATTTTTTTGATTAAATTAATAGTATCGTTGAAAATATGTATGCCTATCTCCTTATTTTTATCGTTCCACCCCTTTTTCACTTTTCATATTCCCTTGTTCTTTTGATCTGCCATCCGTTTTTTCTTTATAATCATTCAGTTTTTTTAGTGTTGAAGGCTTCTCTTTTGTATCTTGAGATTGTCCTCTGGCTTTTAACAGCTTGGCGGAATATACCTTAAAGTTTGTATATTGCTTTCCATTTTTTCCGATACTAAGCTTTTCTTTTCCTGAAAGCGAAACAAAATCTCCTTTTCTAAAGTCCTTCACTGCTTGAACCTGTTCATTATAGGCAAAGCAATTCATAAACTTTACATTCCCCATCCCGTCATTTTGAGCGATAGAAAAACTTGCAACTCTGAAATCCTGTCCCTCATTTGACCTTAGATCCTTCACTTCAACATCTCGGGTAAGATTACCTTTTATATACTGCTTTTCTTGATCATTATCATCTTTCATACTTGTATTTTCCTGTGTTTGGTATTGCTCGTTTTCACTTGTTTCTTCTTTGCTTTTTTCCTGAATGCCTGCATCTTTTCCTATCTCTTCCTGCTTTATATCTCTCGCTGTTTTTAGGTCTTCATCAATAAAGTCCATAAATCTTTCATCAATCAATCCCATATAAGAGTCATTCATATAGTTGTCATAGGCATTATCCAGTATGTCTTCATTGTTTATATCTGTTTCCAGTGATATTATTCCCTTAATAAAATCACTATGATTGTATTCCGCCAAGAATGATAGCGTTTCTTTCATACTTTCAAAGCTGTTGTTTTGCATGTTTGAAATACTTTTTAAATCGTTTGCATATCTTCCGTTTATCCACTCAAACTTGCCGTTTTCTTTATTCTCTTTAATTCCTGATACTATTAAAAATTGTTCACCTGTAAATAATACCGCCTGATTTTTCTTTACATCTAATACCGTTGTATGTTCTCCCAGTGCTGTTTTAATAATATCTCCTTTTTTTAAGTTCATAAATTCCTCCATTTCTGTCTTTACACTTTATTTTTCTATTAAATTTGAGAAAAGAGTACCCATAAAAGATACTCTCTTCTCATATTTCCATATGATATTTTTTATCTGAATCCTACCTTGTATCCTCAAAGTATTCCAACTGATTTTCCCTTGCACCTGTTTGACTTACTTGCTCCTTATACCTGTTTAATTTATCTACTACAGAGTTTCTATCTCTTTTATTAAAATCTCCGATACTTTGTACCTTACTGTCTCTAAAGTCGGCATCGTACCTGTCTGCTACACCGTCCAAGTCAGTATCTTTTTCTAACGGATCATAGAAATTTCCCTCATCATCAATTTCAAGCCCCATCACCTCTTTTAACCTTTCTTCATCCACATAGATAAGCTCATTAAAATCCCAAAAACCTATGTTTGCTTTTATCTGCACAAGCTCTCTTCTATCGCTTGCATCAAGAGGATCATAGGTGTACTGAAAGCTGTTAACTAAAGTATTATCAACATAAGTGTTTAATTTATAATTGATTAAATCAAGGCTTGTCTGTATTTCATGCTTTTCATCCGGAGTAGTCGTATAAGCAAGCCCTATATCGCTTAAATCAGTAAACAAAGTATCAAAATCCTCTACGCTATGATTTTCCTCATACTCTTTATTTAAGAAATGAATCAATTCTTCTTTTACCTCTTCAAGTAATGGATTTTTTTCCTCTATTACTGCTTCTTTTTGCCCCATGTCAAGTAGATTATTTACCTCAGCAAGTCTTAGTGTCTTTTCTTTTAAAAGCTGCGCCTGAGGAAATTTCTTCTGAATTTCAAGTTTTGCGGTTTCTAGTTGACTTTCGGTATCACTAAGCTTACCTAAATTTTGCTCCAGTCTCTCAGCCATTTTATCAAGGACATTATCCATTCTCGTTATATTTCCGATACCGTCCGTTCCAAATTCACCATAATGATTCTCTTCGCCTTTTAGATTAAATTTATACTGATTGGAAAAGCTGTCATAGTATGCAAATAAATCAAAGTTTCTGTACTCTCCGATTTTTACTTCTTCCGACTTAAAATCATCCGTCTTTTTTATGCTTTTTATCTTGCTGACTAAAAATTCTCCGGCTTGTCTTTTATCCGTATATTTTTTGCCGTCAAGAATAAGAGAGGTAAAACTTGACTGAATATATACTGCCTTATCTGTATTTTCTTCTCTATATGGCTCTACTGCTTTTATATCTTTTTTCAGGTTTTCTATTTTATTTTTTAAATTTTCTATTTCTTTAGGGTAAACCTTTACCACCTTATCCTCAAGTTTATACAGGTTTGACTTGAAGTTTGACTCAATCATTTTTAGCTTGGACACCTCCACATCAAGATCCATTTTCTCACGAATTAAAGGATTACCTGTAGCAAGTGCCTTTATTTCAGCATAATTTAATGTAGCCTCATCCACATCTTCTGCAACTCTTACCGGTGTTTTACTTGTCATTATCTGTGAAATATACTTTTGTTTATTTTCAAGTGTTTGGAAAAGATAAGCATCAAAGGTGTTTTCAGTTACATATCTGAAGATATAAACATCTTTATTTTCATTTCCCTGTCTTACGATTCTTCCGGCTCTTTGAGAAAGATCCGCAGGTCTCCATGGGACATCAAGATCATGAATAGCAATGAGTTTATCTTGTGCATTGGTTCCTGCTCCCATTTTTTGCGTAGATCCTAAAAGCACACGAATTTCTCCTTTCCTTACCTTATCAAAGATAGCATCCTTTTCCCTGTTATTATTTGCATTATGGATAAATTCAATTTCCCCTTCAGGGATACCCATTACTATAAGCTTGTTTTTGATATCATCATAAATATTAAACTCGCTTGAGGGTGTAGACATATCACAAAAGACAAGCTGAGCCGACCTTTTATCTGCATATTTATCCCATATGCTGAAGATATTTTTTACACAAGTATTTAACTTGCTGTTCTCATCATCGGGAAGTAAGGGATTTATAAGCCTCTGATCAAGTGCCATCTTCTTTCCGTCATTAGTAATAAGCAGCATATTATCGACAGAGGAATCCACCTGTTTTGCTCGAACCTTATCCGCTCTTTCAGAAAAAGACTCCAATATTTCCTTTTGCTCCTCGGTAGGTTTTGTCTTTATGGTTTCAAAATGTGCATTTGGAACGGGAAGATTTAATACATCCGCCGTTTTTATATCCATGAACTGCTTAACCATGTTCATCAGTTCCGGGAGATTATAAAACTTTGAAAATCTTGTCTTACTTCCATATCCGTTTCCTTCGGGATTAAGTTCTATTGCCGTAACTGTTTCTCCAAAGGTTGATGCCCAAGAGTCAAAGTGCTGAAGGTGCATTTTTTTAAGTTCGTCATACTGAAGATACCTTTGCATGGTGTAAAGTTCAGCCATACTGTTGCTAACCGGAGTTCCTGTTGCAAAAACAACTCCCTTACCGCCTGTTATCTCATCCATATATCTGCATTTCATAAGCATATCGGACGACTTTTGTGAATCTGTTGCACTGATTCCTGAAACATTTCTCATTTTTGAAAACAGGTACAGATTTTTATATGAATGGGCTTCATCCACAAAAAGCTTATCAATTCCCAGTTCCTCAAAAGTTACCACATCATCTTTTTTATAATCATCATTAAGTTTCTTTAACTTTGCCTCCAGACTTTTCTTTGTCTTTTCAAGCTGCTTTACACTAAATCTTTGATCCCTGTCTCTTTTATATTCTCCGATAAATTCCACAATCTCATCGATCTGACTTTTAAGTTCATACTCCTGTCTTTCCTTTGAAATCGGAATTTTCTCAAATTGACTATGACCTATAATAACCGCATCATAGTCTCCTGTTGCAATCCTACTGCAAAATCTTTTCCTTTTATCCGGTGTAAAGTCCTTTTCTGTAGCACAAAGTATATTGGCTGCCGGATAAAGCTCGTTAAACTCACGCCCGAACTGTTCCACGATATGATTTGGAACTACAAACATGGCTTTAGAACTCATCCCAAGCCTTTTAGACTCCATCGCAATTCCTATCATCTCAAAGGTCTTTCCCGCCCCTACTTCATGTGCAAGCAGGGTATTCCCTCCAAAAAGTCCCCTTGCTATTGCATCTTTTTGATGTGGTCTAAGCTTAATTTCAGGATTTATCCCATCAAAAGGCAAATGGCTTCCGTCATACTCCCTTAATCGAATGGAATTAAATCTTTCATTATATTTTTTCACCAGTCTGTTTCTTCTGTCCACATCCTCAAAGATCCAGTTTTTAAATTCTTCTTTTATAATTTCCTGTTTACTCCTTGCAAGCATGGTCTCTTTTTGATTTAGAACTGATGTTTTTCTTCCATCCGAATCAATTATCTGGTCATATACTTTGGTATCTCTAAGATTTAGACTATCCTCTATAAGCTTATATGCACTAACTCTGCTTGTTCCATAGGTGAAATTAGCCAGATCGTTATTTTTATCTGTGCTTTTTCCCTCTATCCTATACTCTCCTGTAAAATCCGTATATTTAATATCTATATTCCATCTGTTTGATGCGGAGGTCTTTAACAGATTAAACATAAAGCTCTTATAGTCTTTTTCAGGTATCCATGTAGAACCCATCTTGACGGTTATATCACTTGCTTCAAGAGTTTTCGGCATTACTTCTTCCAGTATTTTTTTCTGATAATTAAGGGCGGATAATTCCTGTTTTAATACCGAAATTTTCTCTGTTATTTCCGATTTATTAGGTGTTTTATCCGGATTGTTTACTTCTTTTTCAAATCCCGATTGTAATACCTGAGGCTTATCTAACTCCTCTTTATTTTTATTAACTTCATAATCTATATTTTTTATATATGCGTCTACTACTTCAATTTTTTCTCTGATATTACCTGATAAGTATTCATCTGCACTGACATAATCTCTTGAAAAATCTCCCAAATCTTTGGCTGATGAAAAAGGCGTAATATCACTTGGCTCAAAACTGTCAAGATTTAGGAATATCTCTCCTTTTAGTCCTTCTATCAGCTCTTTTCTTATCTTTCCTGTAAGCTCCTCCATATACTCAAAGTTTACATTCCCTTTTTGAGATATGGAAAGGATTAATGCTTCGCTTAAGCTATCCGTATGTTCAATTACCATAGCTTTTTTAATAGTTCTTTTTGTAAAAATGTCAGACTTACCGATAAAGTTACCCTCTTTATTAAGGTTTTCCAAGGTGGACACTAAAGAGTAGTTGGCATCCTCCTGGAGTAGTCTTTTATTTGCCCTTGAATTAATTAGTCCATACTTACCTGAAAAATCATCATAAAGCTTATTTAATCTGCTTTGTAAGGCTTTTATTTCTCCTTCCGGATAATCTTCCTTTTGATAGGTAATTACTCCTCTTAATACTTTTTCTATTTCAAGATATGCCCCTATCTTCTCCTCATCAGCCTTATTTAGAAGTACCCTTTGCATAATTGAGTTTTCTCTAAAGTACACCTTATCTTCAATCACTGCATAGGAATAATTTTTAACATTGTCATCAGCCGGAAGTGTTTCCGTTTCAAGTTCTTCGTTTAACTTCGCCTTTTCATAAGTTCCTTTGATATTTTTAATTACATCCTCAAGCTGTTCTTTTATCGGTTTACTTTCATCTGAAATGCAGGCAAGAGCGGTACCGAACCTGCCCGGTACTTCCTGCATACTACCAAGTACCATCTGTGGATTATCTACAAAGTATTTGTTATAGCTTAGTCCCTTCCTGTCCTTATCAAGCTTAACCCAGTCCTCATCTATCTTTAACAGCCTGTCCCTTTTCTTTAAAAAAATAATATCACTTGTAACCTCTGTACCGGCTTCACCTTTAAATATATTATTCGGCAGTCTTATTGCTCCCAGAAACTCTGCACGCTCACTTATATATCTTCTTATATCCTCATTTCTTTTATCCATTGTGCCTGATGAAGTTATAAAAGCAATTATTCCTTTGCTACGCACCTTATCCAGTGTTTTAGCAAAAAAATAATCGTGAATAAGAAAGTTGTTTTTTTCATACTCACGATCGGATACCCTATACTCTCCAAAGGGTACATTTCCTACAGCTATGTCAAAAAGATTATTTGAAAAAGCAGTTTCTTCAAAACCTTTTACCTGAATGTTTGAATTGGGATAAAGCTTTTTAGCAATCTGTCCGCTGATACTGTCAAGTTCTATACCGTAAAACTTTGAGTTTTGCATTGACTCCGGCAGATTTCCTATAAACCTTCCCGTTCCCATACTTGGCTCTAAGATATTTCCACTCTCAAATCCCATATCCGATAAAGTATGATAAATAGCATCTATTACTACCTTAGGTGTATAAAAGGCGGTAAGCGTACTCTCTTTGGCAGCCTCATACTCCGACGATGATAAGTTTTCCTTTAAAAATTCCCTTGCTTCCTGCCACTGACCTCCCCGCTCTTCATCAAATACATCTGAAAGACCTCCCCAACCTACATAGCGGCTTAAAATATCCTGCTCTTCTTTTCCGGCATATCTGTTTTCTTCATCAAGCTGCTTTAGTACCCTTATTGCTTCAATGTTGTTTTTTAATCGCTCTGACGGTGGCAGTACTTCATCTTCTCTTGTTATCCTATAATTGACGGGTAGTGTGTTTTTCACATATTCTCCGCTTGTATAGTTTTCTTCTTGCCTTGGTACTTCACTTAAAGCCTCTTTATTTAAGGCATGTATATCTTCTTTGCTTAAATTCTCCTTTAGTGATTTTTCTTCTGTGGAAAGTATCTCAAAGTCAAGTTCGTTTTCATTTCTAAATGTCAGGATCTCACTTCCTGTAACAAAGCCGCTAAGATACTCTTCATTATCATCCAATTTTATTGTTTTATAGTTTCCATAATCACTTATTTCTGAAATCAGGTATTCCTTTCCTTGATATCTTACCTGCATACCCTCTTTAAAAATCGGCTCATTTACATTTTCTTGTTCATTTGCCTTTTTAATCTGTTCATTTATATAACCTGTAAGAAGTACATTTCTATGGTTATCATCAAGCAAGTAAGAGAGGTTTTGAAGCATTTCATGATAACTTTCATACTCGATTGCACGATTAGAATTAAGCATATATCCATTGTATCTCAGGTTTTGCTTTAGCTGTCTGTTTTTAATATCTAAAATAAGTTCAGCTTCATACCCGGTTTTCCCGTCTATGCTGTTTGTTATATGCTCCGGTGCTTTTAAGTTTCCTTCATCTACAGTCTTTTTAAGCAAAATAAATTCTTCATTTTGATAGTTATACTGATACCCTCCGGCTTCTTTTTCCTCTTTAAAAGTTAGAGCAGATATAATCTCATTCTTATCCCTAAGCTCTAATGTCTTTTCATTTTCTTCTTCAGCTAAATTAACTTGTATTTCACTTTCTTTGTTACTATGGGCAGTATTTTGATATACTTCACTTATTATCTCCTGACTTGGTGTTATGTTTTCATAAAGATAGGCAAACTCTCTTTTGTTTGCTTCATTACCGTCCCCTACATCCACTCTGTAATGTTCTTTTACTTCGCTGTCTACGATATGGTCAAAATAAAACTTTGAATACCCTAACCACTCATCTGTCATTTGCCCATACTTATCTTTGCCTACAGTTTCATTATGTATACTTATTTTTTCATCCAACTCCTTTATTTCATTAAGAAGCTCCTTTGTAACAATCATACCTGTATAGTCTTTTTCTGTTAGACCTGATTTTTCATGAAATTCCACCACCCAGTAATCCTTTTGATTTTCATCTGTATACAATATATTTTGATTTAAGATATTTTTCGGGCTAAAGCTCTTTTCTCTTTCTATTTGTAACTCATAGATTTTTTCAGCTTCTTCATAAGATATTTCTCTTTCATCCTGAATTAAAAGTATTTCTTCTTCCCTTTGTATATCTGGATCAATGGCGGTAGCATTTTCTTTATCCGTTATACCCTGTTCTTCTTCCTGCTTTAAATATTCTGCCTTTATATTTCCTTCTTTTAATTTTTGCTGTTTTTGTATATCGGACACAACATCCTTATTTTCGTATCTACCATTCTTTATTAAGTTTTTAACCCTTACTGCAACCTGATTCCAGTTAAGCATAAGCTCCGGAGAGTTTCCCTTTTTAAGACCTATTCCCTTAGCATCATGCCATTCACTGCTTTCCATATTTCCTGATAAAGCATGAGTTCTTCCACCTGTGCCGTACTCATTTTTTAAAAACTCTGCCTGCTCTGAAAGTGTATGATTTTCTCTAAAAAAGTCGGCAATCCGTTTTTCACCTCCTGAAATACCACTTCCTCTTCTTAAATTTTCATCTATCTCATCTTCTGTGATAAATTCTTTTATCTTCGCTAATTCTATAAGACCGGAACCAAATTCCTTCCTTACTATCTCCAAATCATTTAATCTTTGTAAAATCTCATCCTGCTTATGAAAATGAAATCTTAATATACCCTTATTTTCCTTATAGTCCTGTAAAAATATGCTGTATTCTTCTCTAAGTTTATTCCTAAATTCAGGACTTCTAAGCTTTTCTGTAAGTTCTTCGGTTTCATCAGGAAATCCTTGTTTTTCTGTTAGATCAAGAACCTGTAGGTAGTTTTCTTTTACATCATCTGCAAAATCTCTTTTTAAGTACCACAGCTTTTCGGCAAGTTCCTTTCTTTCATAGGAAAAAGCTTCAACCATCTCAACATTGGTTGCATATTCACTGCTTTCAATAAGCTCTCCTATACGCTTTGAAGCATCAGACCATGATAAAATCTGCATAGGATTTTCTTTTGATGAAATATCATTGGATAGGTAGATTCCTTCTTTATCATACCATGCACAAACCTTGTTTCCGCCTACCTCATAACCGTTTCCGCCTTTAAAAGTATCTTTAAGAAATTCTTCTATACTTTTTCCTTTAGAATACTCAGCCAAAACCTTTAGCCTTAGGTTTTCTTCATTTCCTCCATAAATTAAAACAGTATCTATTTCTTTTTGCTGTAGTGGCAAGTTAAATCTTACCTGACCGCTTTCATTCTGGGCAAAAGAAAAAGAAGTCTTATTGACTTCCCTTTCACTATCTCTTCTGTTTGATTGTATTTTTCTATCTATGCCCAGACTATCTGTTCCAATACTATCCTTGTCAGTGTCATATCGAGATTTTTCTTCAGTCCCGTATATTTCAGAAAATCCTCCGACTTCAGTTCGTTTGTCAGCCCCCAAACCTCCTTCATTTTCGGTTCTTCCTTCTCCAAAAATTCCTGTACCTGCTCCTCTATATTTAGAAGATGCTCCATCAACGTCCCTCTGTAATACATGCTCTGATACTGATTCTCCCTGTTTTCTTTCAGGAATTTGAGCCTCTCTCTGCCAAATCTGTTCAGCCTGCTCTGATCTACTATCTTTGGCATCTTGATATTCGGTATCAAAACTTCCTCTCCGTCTTCCATCTTCTCCAAACTGTAGGTTCCCCCCTGTTTCTCGAATAGGTTCTCCTTGATTACCGGGATGTAGGTTTCTTCCTCCAAAAGATATTCCCTGTCCGCCAGTATTACTGTTTCTCTCATCAGTCAAGCCTCCTTTATTTTCTTCATTATTTATTGTATCGGTATTTTTAACGGTTTCGTTTACAGTATTATTATAACGCTTCTTGTCGGTCTTTGTCTGCTCCTTTATCTCTATTTCTTTAAGTTTTTCTCTATCACCTATCCTCCCTATTTCTCTTCCGATAGCCATAAGTATTTCCTTTGAAAGTAAGGAGATTTCTCCAAGGAGGCTGTCAATATCCTGTCCATGCTTAATCCCTGATACTGTTTTCAGTTTGCCCTCATCAACAGGAATACCTATATACATTCTTTGTGCTAGTGAAACCTTTATGGATTCTGTGATAAATTGTATCAGTTCTACTTTGGTATAACTTTTAAGTGTATCATCCGTCAGCATATCAAAGATGGCATATATCCTTTTCCTAACATATAAATCTATAAGAGCGTTTATCTTTTCTTCCTGTGAAAAAAGCAGCCTGCTGTTTCTTTCTTTAAAGTTGTCAATAAGTAAATCTACAGCCAAAGTATGCTTCTCAGGTTCATATTTCCACAGTTTTACTTCATTGATCTTATTTCCTATACTGACTGTTTGGCTGACATCAAATACATACTTTACCTTTGGTAGTCTCATGCTTAAATCAAGAATCGGTATTCCCTTTTCTCCTCTTTTTACACTTCTTCCAAGTTTTTTCCAAAAATCATACTCCGCACAGGCAGTTGCTCTCTTGTAGGTACTGTAAATACTTAACTGGTGCATATATGAGTATTTATAGTTGTTTCCCATTGTCTTTAGAAAATCTTTGTAGGCACTTACATCCCTTCTTATTTCCTCTAACGAGTGAGATAAAATATCACCGATTTTTTCAGTTGAATATCTTGGCATCTTTCCCTCCTTCTTATTATTTTCAGTCTCTTCTTGCTTTATATCTTTTGCAATATCAGCCTTTTCTTTATTCCAATCATAAAACTTGCTTATTCCGTTCATTGCCCTGTCTGCAATATAGTGTATATAGTCTGTACTACCTCGCCTTTTATACCACTTGTTTCTTTTAAGTCCGCCTCTTTCCATAAGGCTGATTGACGCTTCCACATCTGCGGTGTAATAAAGCAACCTTCCAAGCATAAAAAAATCAGTCTCAGATTGGCTGTTAAAATAGTTTTGATAATTCCCGTTATATATTTGTCTTAGATCTTCTCCGCTATAGTTAAAGTATCCCCTATTAAAAAGTATGTTAAGAATATCATTTTGCAAGAACCTGTTTTTATAAGCCAAACTACTTGGATTTAGATTAATCCTACCCACTTTGCCTTCTACGGAGTCTATACTTGGCATATATATTTGATAAAGCGGTAATAATTCCTGATTGATATTTACTATTTTACTTCTGTCTTTATCCTTTAATATATTGCCGGTTATCGTAAAAAATCTGTCCCTGTCATAAATTTCAAGGTTTTTATATCGCTTCCTTTCTCCCGGTACTTTACCCTTTCCTATAAAATGTAATCCTGTTTTTGACGGAGAGATTTCCGCATAGGTGGAAATCCCTCTTAAAAAGTTAGCTGTCATGGAAGCAGCATTAAAGTCCATACTGTATTCCATTATTTCATCACTTACCTTATCTATATCAATTCCGATATACCCGTCCCCTAAGAAAAATCCCAAGCCGGTTCCTTGATTTTTACATAAAGCATCCATGCAATCCTTGTAACTATGCCAAGTTTTTTTATCATTTGACTTGGCAGGTTTTCCACTTGGCATAATAGGCATTTTTGTGTTTTTTCCATCTCTTACAATGATTTTATAAAGACACCATCTTTTCTCTCGCCTTAATTCATCCGGAATATTTTTATATTTGATAAGGTCGGCTTCTTTCATTATATTTCCATTTCCTTATCCTTTTTTACTGTTTTTTCTCCTTTCCCATTTTCTTCAAGTCTAATCTTTTGCTGATTTTCTTTAAGTGTTTTTAATACTGAAGGTTTTCTTTCCATACTTTTGGGCTTTTTCTCATTGCTTTTTTGAATGTTTGTACCTTGCCTTTCGACTCCATTTCTCACAACTGTTTTTTCACTTGACTTAATGTCTTTATTTTCATTATCCGATTGACTAATCTCTTCCTTATTTCCCTTATTTAATTTTTCCTCATCCTTTTGTATCTCTTTAGATAAGGTATCCAGTTTTTCAAGGCAGTTATTAAGCTTCTTTTGCTGCTCCTTTATGAAACTTTGCATTGAGTTTACAAGTCCCTTTACAATTCCTATTTTCATCTCAACAAACTTTTCCTGTGCTTTGGTAAGGCTGTAGGTAAGCTGATGTTTCATGTTGTCATAAAGATGTTTAATACTTCCTACCGCTTTTTCCTGAATCTTAATAAGGGAGTTTCCTACCGTCTTAATATCCTTAACTATAAGTGAGCTAAGGCTTATATTATCCATTTCATTAAGTCTTTTGATCTCCGCCTTAAGACCTGTTATTTCATCTTTAAGTGCCTTTAACTCTTCAATATTTACATCAAAGTCATTATTTTTTAGCTCTTCTTTAAGCTCCCCGGCAATTTTAAGCTGTGTATCGGTATTTTCTTCTAAAAAGTCGGCTATTTTTGTATATTCTGCTTTGATCTCATTTATAACTTCCTTTGTCTGTTCTTCCTGTCTTTGAATGTTTTTATTATCGTTCATTTCGTCCTCCTTAAATTCTGTTCTTTATTGTTTTTATACTATTTTTTATAAGATCCATTTTAGTTGTGTAATTCCTGTATAACCTACTTCCCATATAAACCATGCAAACGCAATAGCATTGCTTTTATACTTTTCAAACTCGGCATTTTTAGCACAGTTAAGTCTTTTGGAAAATACATATACCTTTTTTATAGGATATTTTTTAAATAACTCATACCTTTTTTGTCCCTCCAAAAATGCTAAGCGAAAAAGCATTGCTATTTTTACTTTCGGTACAGATATTTCAAGGGCGTGTTTTAGAAATTTATCCGCACAAAAATAAGGCGGATTGGTTACAATGTCTAAGGTATTTTCCTTAACTGTAAAAAAATCCACCTCTCTTTCGCTTCCATACCCTCTGTAACAAATATCCTCCGCTTTTACCCTGTATCCATACTCTTCCAGCACTTTTCCGATATGCCCCTGACCGCAGGCAGGCTCATATATTGTTTCTCTGAAATTTTCTCTTATTAAAAGCTCCTTTGTTGCTCTTTTATCTGTGGCATAAAAATCCAAGACCTCTCTGTCTTTATCAAGTTTCATCAATGTATCAAACATATATTATCTTCCCTGATACTTGGCAATAGTTTCTTTTATCTTGGTTTCAATACCAGATAAAAATGCTTCATTTGACGATTTTCCCAGTGCTATCTCAGACAGTTTAATTTCCCACTTTGCTGTTGTTTTAGCCGATTTAAAGTTATCCTCCACGATTTCTATAAGAGCTTTTCCTTTTTTCGTTGCAATAAGATTTTTCTTATCTCTTTCTATAAAATCTTTGGAAATCAGATTTTCTATAATGCCTGCTCTTGTTGCCGGCGTTCCAAGTCCCCTTCGCTCAACCTCAGCTCCTTTTTCCAGGGCATCATTACCTGCCGTTTCCATAGCTTTAAGTAAAGTATCCTCTGTAAAATGCTTTGGTGGTGTCGTATATTTTTCTTTTATCTCTTTATCCTTGATTTCAAGTACATCTCCCACATTTAAATCAGGTAATAAAATATCTTCATTTTTCTTTGAGCTGTACTGCTTAAGATATTTTGTAAAACCTTCACCTGTAATGACCTTACCGCTTGCTTTAAATTCAAATACATCACCCTGACTTTCATATACCGCAACAATCTTTGTTATGTTTTCAATTAAGGGATAGCCTGCACTTGCATGAAGTTTATTTAAGATAAGGTTATATATTTTTCTTTCGCTTTCAGGAATTGTGGACATATCTTCATTTAAAGAACTTACTGTAGGTATAATTGCATGGTGATCTGTTACCTTAGTTGAGTTAAAAATAACTTTAATTCTCTCTGTATCAAAGTCATTTTTGCCAAGTATGTTGTTTACTGTATTTATAATCATATCTTCAGATAGATAACGGCTGTCCGTCCTCGGATATGTAATCATCTTCTTTTCATAAAGACTTTGTGCATAGTCAAGTGTCTGTTTTGCTGAAAATCCGAAGTACTTGTTACATTCTCTTTGAAGTGTTGTTAAATCAAACGGCAAGTCAGGCTTTGTAAGCTTTTCCTTTTTCTCCACATTTTTTACTATAATTTTATTTCCTACCACATTTACTAAATCTTCTACGATTTCAAGGCTATCGATTCTGTCTGTTGAAAGAGTAAAGCCGGTAAAATAAAGCTCGCCTATATAATATTTTTCTTTCTTAAAAGCCGTTATTTCATCATCTCTTTTTACAATCATAAAAAATGTCGGTGTCTGTACTCTTCCGACAGAATAATTTTGATTATAAATAAGGGAGTACAGCCTGCTCATGTTCATACCGACAAGCCAATCCGCCTTACTTCTGGCAAGAGCTGATTGGTATAGATTTTCATACTCTTTTCCCTCTTTTAGCTGCCTAAAGCCTTCTTTAATTGCCACATCCTCCATTGATGAGATCCAAAGTCTTTTGATATTCTTTTTACAACCTGACTGCTCATACACAAGCCTAAAGATTAACTCTCCCTCACGCCCCGCATCACAGGCGTTAATAACCGTTTCAATCTCTTTAGAGTTCATCAGCTTTTTAAGAGTGTTAAACTGACCCCTAGTTGCCTTTACAACCTCATACTTATACTTGCCAGGAATAATCGGTAAATCCTCCAATCTCCACTTGGCATACTTTTCATCATAAGCCAAAGGACTTGCCATCTGTATCAAATGTCCCACACACCAACTTACAATATATCCACCTCCCTCATAGTATCCGTTTTGTCTGCCTGTTGCACCGATAACCTTGGCAATGCTCATTGCAACACTCGGCTTTTCACATATCACTAAATTCATTTATAAATCCTCCTTTTTTTGCATAAAAAAAGGCAACCAGAGTTTTTCCTTCTAATTACCTTTTGATTTTTACTATTTACTTTTTTAATATTATTGCCTATTTACGGGCTATTTGATTGAATTTCTATCTTAAGATTTTTCTTGCAAAGTTTTTGGGGCTATTTCATATAAGCTTCATAAACTGGAATTTGTTAAATTCTTCTCATTATTTATACATCAAAAAAGTTAAATCCAAAATAATCATTGAAATTGAGAGCTGTATCATACGAAATGAACTTATATAAGTTTTTAATTTCACCAGTTGAGCATAATTTATTATATAACTTTGGATGTAAAATAGTGTTTGATGTAGATTTCAGAACAATATTTTGAATAAACAATCCACTATTTTTTGAGCATTCAACCAATCGACTAAAAACATTACTGTCTTCCTCATGTGCTATAATATAAAATATATTTGGTTTATTCTGAAATTCAGGTAGTATTCCAAAAGAAATCGGATATTTTGATTCACCTAGTTCTTTACAAGCCATACTTGCAAATAACAATTCCTTATTTATTTGATAAGTAAAAATTTTAAATTCTTTACTGAATTCAGGTTTTACAGTTCCATCCTCTACAATAAATTTCTCAAATAAATTTTTCAAATTTACGTGTTTTCCAAAATCAAATTCCCTAGATAATTCTTTTGAATTTTCATCCAATCCACTTTTAATCAGCGGTTTAATATCATTTATCACAGGATTATTATACGGCTTATCAAAATTATCATTAGTATCTGCTAATATTGCTTTTTCTTCCCATAAAAGATGGCATAAATTACGATAAGCATATAGAAATGAATATTCCTCCAAAGATGCTTTTTCTACATAATCTTTAACTTCGATTAATCTGAACAATGGTGTATCGTGATTCTCTTTACAAAAACCTTTGAACACACTAGCTTTATTTATATGCTCTTCCCCAAAGAAGCTTTCTTTACCATTTCTGATTTGTTGAGATAATCCTTTAATACTCCAACAATAAACCATACCATCTTTATCAGACAATTTTTCTTCTAACATTGATTTTTGATAACAATGAGAATCGATAGGCTTATTACAACATTCTTTGTACATGCATCTACTATTTTGAGTGTTTTTTAATAGTCTCTTAGCTTCCGCATTCAAAGCTACCTTTAATTTAGTTTTATTGTCATACATATCCTTTTCCTCCTAATATTATTTTTTTAACATTTGTAATATCATAGCATATTTAAGTAAAATTTCATAAGTCTAATTCGTTCCTATTTACCTTTGATAGTCGCTCTTCTTGTACATTCCACTACTCAACGCAAGTCTTAACTTTTTCAGCTTGTTCTACTTCTTCTCGTATCTTTAATATTAGATTGTAAATACTATTCTTTCCTTTCTTCATATTGCCAACTTCCAATTTGCTGAATACTTGTATCAAATACAAGCCACCTATTAACCCCACCCACTTTATACTTCTTTATCCGTATATAACATACTATATATGAATAAAAAAGACACCATATTATTTATACTTTTCTACTCATCATCATCTTCCTCATAAGCATCTATTGCCATATCATCCACTTCCTCCTGCTCCTCTTCCTCCGGTGCTTCTTCCAGAACCTCTACATTGTCCTCGCTCTCATAATCATCCTCAAGCTCGTTGTAATCCTCATCATCATCCTCACTTGCTTCCTGCTTTTTCTTGTAAATCTTAAAATAATATCCTGCTCCGACAACTGCCATGATAAGCAATCCTAAAAATATATAAATACCTGCTCCTTTACTTTCTTCCTTCTTTTTAGGCTCCTCTTTTACCGGTTCTTCTTTTGTTGCTTCTGTTGGTGGCGGTACCTCTTCTATCTTTTTTACTTCCTCTTTAGGTTTTTCTTTTGCTTCAACCATATTTAATAAATCATCTTCGCTAACTTCTGTAAGCAGCATGACATTTTGCCCTTCTTCATCATAGTTAATGATTAGATGAAAGGTCTTTCCGGACTTTGTTTTAAATGTAATGAACTGTCTGGCATCGGCAAAATATTTGCCACTTTCATCCCCCGTACTTTCTCCATGATGAATATGATAGTCCTGATTGGCATTATTTACATTTTCTATAAGTTCCGCCTTAGCACTGCCTTCTGCTGTGGGAATACCTTTATTTATACTATCACTTTGGCTGCCTACCTGATTATCACTTGGAGGCTCTTTTGCCTCCAGTTTATTCGGAAAGCGTACTTCTCTTTCCCCGTTATCTTTTTCTAAGGCTGTTTCTCGAGTCTCCTCACTTTCTATTTCACTTTCATTGACCTGTGCAAAAACATATGTAGGGTAAACATTTCCTATAATAAACATCACAAGTAAGCAAATAACTCCTACCAGTCTTTCTACCCTGTTCTTTTTAGATTTCATTTTCTTCATTTGTATCCTCCATGATTTTTTCTCTGTTTTCCTCTACTTCTTTAGAATTTTCCGGCTCTTTCATTTTCTTTTCACTTCGCCTTTCCTTTTTGTAATTTCTCATCATTTCTAAGAACTCATCAAGTGAAATATCAATGCTTCTGTATTCTTTTAGAACCTCAACCTGCTCCATTTCATCCTGCTCTTCTTTAAGTATTTCCTGCCTCAGCCTAAGTTCTTCTATTTTTTCTTCTATTGCCTTTTGATTTTCTATATTCTTTTGATATTTTTTATTCAACTTCTTCCTCCTGTTATTTAACTCTACCGAAACCATAGAAATGTTCTATCCAGTAAGGTGTATTGATACTTACAAAGCGAATAGGATTGCCTGCATGTATCATCATTCCGTCTCCTGCATAGATACCTACATGGGATATCGGACTCTTGCTGTTATAAGTGTTTTTAAAGAAGATAATATCTCCCGCTTTTGCTTCACTTGGAGATATAGGATTACAATAAGTTTTATAAATCCCCCAAGCGGTGGTTCTTGGCATATTTTTAACTCCTGAATGCGTAAAACTCCAGCATACAAAGGACGAACAATCAAAGTTATTCGGTCCGTTTGCTCCAAATACATATTTTTTACCTATATGTTTCTCCGCTTCGTTAAACAGTGCCTTAACCGTTACATCATCAAAGGCAATTCCCGGATTTGAAAAGTCGGGATTGTTTATAATCTCTGATAAGTTCCCGTTACCACTTCCAAAAACAAGCTCCATATTGCCTTTACTTGAAAGCAGTGCTTCATAGTGGGCTAAATTGTTGGGATAAGAATTAAATACTTCTCTTATGATATCGTCCATTTCTCTTTTTTCTAAGTTTACAATGAGTTTTTTATATTCATAAGCTTCTTCATGGCTTTCTGTCTGCTCATTCCCTGCTTCATCAATATAGCTTGATGTAACGGTTTTATATCTGATTTCAATTTCTTCATTATAGGTCAATGTATACATTTGATTAAACAGCTGTTGTATTTCCCCGGCTATTTCAGATATTTCTTTTACCACACCATAGCGGGAAGTGATGTATGAGAGCAACTCATGGACATTATGACTGATTTTTTCTTTTCCGTTTATGATATATTCATCATATCCCGGATGTGTCTCTTCTACGCTTTCCATTTCCTCTTGCAGTCCTTGCTCCAAGGAAGAAAATTCCTGATTGATATTCCTTAAGGTATCTTCTGAGGAAAGATAGGTTGTAGAAACGGTATCACTGATTGTTCCCGTTCCTATATTCATTACCATGCTTCCTGCCTGAAATAACATAAAAAATGTTCCTACCACCAAAAGTATTAGGAACATTATCTTTTTACTTCTTTCTTTTATAAATTCTGCAAACCTTTTACTTCCCTTTGCTAAGGATTTTTTAAGCCCGTTCTTTATCCTTTCTTTGTATTTCTTTTGAAGTTGCTTTTTATACTGCCTCCTTTTAAAAAACTGTCTTAACCTTGAAGTGTTTTGATACTCACTACTTTTCTTAAATTCTTCCATATTTTTCTTGAAAAACATCTTTTTTTCTTGTTTTTCAATATCTTTTTCAAGCCTTACTACCCTTTTTTGTCTTTTTGACGCCCTACCTTTTCCATGATTGTGGGCTTTTCTTGCAAGATTTTCTATGCCGTCTGTCGTCTTATGAGCGGCACTGACACCGGCATTGTCCTCTTGTCCACTTTCAAGATACCTGTTTACCGCTCCTACCGCAACTACTGCACTCTTAGAAGATATGCCGTCTTTACCTTTATTTTTAAGTTTCTTTTCAAAGCTTTGCTTTTTATGCTGAAGCTTTAAAATCTTCTTTTCCTGTTTTCTAAATTTATCGTTGGCTTTTTTTGAATATTCTTTAGGCTTAGGCTTTGAATTATCCGCTATTTCTCCTTTATTATCGTTTTTTTCTTTTACACCATCATTTGTGTTTAGAGGTTTTTTCTTATTCTTAGTTCTTGTAAATTCTTCATCTTCAAAGTTACTTTTAAAATATTTCTTTGGACGATCTTTTAAGCTTAAATCTTCTTTGTCATGGTTTTCTTGCAAAATTTTCTTATATCTTTTCCTATTTGCTTTTACTTTATTTTTAGGCTTATCAGAATATGCGTTTACAGTTTTTTCTTTGTACCTTTGTTCCTTGGCTGATACCTTTTGTAAAGCTTTATTATTCCTAAAGCCCATATCATACTGATTTGAAGTTATGTTTTTATCCGTATCTTTAGATAGATCTTCATGGGTTGCTTTTTCTTTGTTATAAAGTCTGCCTATCTGCTTTTGCCTGACCTTTTTATCCTTTTTTGGCTCAAGAAAAGATTTATTTTGACTTATATTTCCCTTACCCGGTATCTCATAAGAATCACTACCTTTATTTAAGTCATTATATTTATCCTCTCTATCCGGATGATTTATAAATGTTTTCTTAGATGAGGATATCTTTACTTCAACCGGCATATCATCTTTAATAAGAACATTCTGATTTTTAACATCTTCTTTTTTATAACTTGTTTGATTTTTAGATGGAAAAGACTGTATTTCTTGATTTAACGGCTTTTCTCTACTGTTTTTATACCTTATATTCTTTTTATTTATCAAGTTTTTTCACCTCACTTTCAATCGTTGTTTACAATCCCCACATATTCTGTATTTATCTTGGATTCTGCATACTGCTTCTCACTTTTTATCTTTTCCTGTCTCACTTAATTTTGTTGTAATCAGTGAGTACAGTTTTGTATTTTTAGGAAACTGATCTATAAAAGGTACAATGGTATTTCCATAAAAGATTAAACCTTCTCCCTCATTACTGTTAGTTACATACGAAAGCTGGTGCTTTGAAATATTAAGCTTCTTAGCCAGTGTATCTCTATCCGTTCCCGCCTGATTAAGCATTAAAATAAAGTCTGTATTATCAAAGATATTTTCAATCTCCGGACTTGCAAGAAGATCCTTGATATTTTGTGTTAAGCCTGTCGGCATACCTCCCCACTTCCTAAAACGCTTCCAGATTTCTATAGAATAGTTGGCTGTTTGCGGTTCTTTTAAAAGAAGGTGAAATTCATCAACGAAATATCTTGTTGCTTTTTTACTTGCCCTATTTATTGTTACTCTGTTCCAAACCTGATCTTGTATTATTAACATTCCTATTTTTTTAAGCTGTTTCCCAAGTTCTTTAATGTCATAGCAAACCACCCTGTTGTTTGTGTCTACATTCGTTCTGTGATTAAATACATTAAGGCTTCCCTTTACATAGATCTCCATCTCTACCGCAAGTTTCTTTCCTATTTTCTCCTCCTGTTTTCTAAGAAGATTATATAAATCTTCAAGTATAGGCATATTTTCAGGTATCGGATTTTCAAAATAGGCTTTATAAAGAATTGGCAAGCACCTGTCAATAACTGAGATTTCTTCCGCACTTAGCTTTTTCTCTCCAACTACAAGTTCAAAAAGGGACAGTATAAAATCAGATTTTAATGACAACGGATTATCTTCATCTGCATAGTCGGTGTTGATATCAAGGGGATTTATATAGTCTTTTGAAATAGGTGATATTTTAATAACCTGACCTTTTAAGGCATTAACAAGCGGAGAATATTCAGCCTCAGGATCTGCAATAATAATATCATCATCAGTAATCAGGAAAGCATTGGTAATCTCTCTCTTTGCCGCAAAAGATTTTCCGCTACCCGGTGTTCCAAGTATCAGCCCGTTCGGATTTTTAAGTTTCTTTCTGTCAGCCATGATAATATTTCTACTTAAAGCATTTAAACCGTAATATAGACTTTCACCCTTAATAAAGAGTTCCTCCGTTGTAAAGGGAATAAATATAGCCACCGAACTTGTGGTAAGTCCTCTTTCTATTTCCACCTCATTTATTCCAAGCGGAAGGCTTGCAACAAGCCCCTGTTCCTGCCTGTAGTTTAAGTTTTTAAGGTTACAGTTGTGCCTGTTTGCAATAGATTTTAGTGTAAATACGGTATTTTCAAGCTTAGTCCTACTTTTACCTGTACTCATAATAAGGATCGTTACTAAAAACATCTTTTCATCATGATTTTGAAGCTCAGAAAGTAAGTTCTTTGCCTCCGCTCCATAAGTTACAAGATCACTTGGCAGGATATCTATATCATACCCTGCTCTTATTGCTTTTTTATTTTCCTCAAGTTTCATTTTATCAAGGTCGGTTATTTTTCTTTTTATATTTTTAATCGCTTCCATCCTATCAACAGCTTTGATATGAAAGGTAACGATCATATTTTCTTCCACCTCTAAAAATTCTGAAAGCATTTCATCCTTTATATCCGATGCTAAAATCTGTAGAAAGTTTACCTCTGCAAATACTTCTCCCATCTTAAAATAGGTAGGCTTTGAAAAATTAAAGGAAGTCGGTACAATATATTCCTTTGTTGTAAGTCCGCTGTATTTCAAATCTTCAAAGTTAAAAATAAACCTGTCCTCAGGATTTAATATATCATGAATGACTTTTAAGCGTTCTTCTCCGTCAAGTACATAGCCCTTTACACCCATCTGCCTAAAATTATTTAATATATCCGATTCTATTCTCTCCAGTCTGCTTTTTGCCTGTTTTAAATCCTCAGCTTCTATGGTAAAGGTTAAATACATATTTTTTGACAGTCCGTTATTTCCCTTGCTACTTTGATTTAGGAGCATTTGTCTGTATTCATTTCTTATCTCATTAAAATCATCCTCGGTTTCTTTGATATTAATAAGCTCTTTCCTTTCTTCATTTTCACCTATACTGTTAATATAGTTAAACTCCACTTCCACACTTGAATCAAAGAAATTAAGAAAGGAAGAAAAGTCGGCAAATATCCCCTCCTGATCCTCTTCTTCCATAAGCCTGTAATTAATATCAAAAAAGCGAATGGTTTTATTGTATTTATCCTTTTTAACCTGACAGATCCCGTCCTTTAACATTCTTTTATAGGGAATTGTATCCTGTACCGTTTCCTTTTTCTTAGACTTTATCAGAAAGGGAAACCATCCCTTTTTTATGAATGATTCCCCGTCTTTTTTATTGCCTGTATTCTTTCTGCTTAACTTTCTTAACTCGGATAATTCCTTACTGTTTTTCCTAAGCTCCATTTCATCCCTTTGTATTCTTTGCTCTTGTTTTTTCTTCTTCTCCTTATTCAATTCTTCTCCTCCTATTACCCTTTAAGCCGGACTTATTTATAGTTATTTTATCTTTTATTTTATCTTTCTTATCAGTGTTATAAATGCTTTTTATCTTATATACCCTTATCTTTTCAGCCTTATGAAACCTTACTATATATGCCAAATGCTTTTCAAATGGCAGGTTATCTTTTTCATAAAGCGTTGCAAACAAAATCGGAAGTACTACTATACTCATCAGTATCATTGAAATATCCGTACTTAAAAAGTTTTTACATAACAGATAAACAGGAAAACCTAATAATCCTGCTATACCAAAGCCGATCAGCTGCCTTTTAGTAAGGTTAAGGGCTACCTTTGTTTTTACTTTGCTAAGATCCTTCGGTACTTTTACATATGCCATAAACTTTTCTCCCTTGATTTTTCGCTATTTGAAAGCGCTTCTATATGTTCCCAAAGTGAGATGATTTCCTCTTTTACCTTATCTAATTCTTCTGCAAGTTCAAAATCAGCTTTACATAAGATATTTTTACCATCTTTTATTTTTACAAAGTCAAAATCTTTATCTAAAGGTACTGATGTAACCTGCTTTTTTCTGCTTACAATCTTTACAAGTAACACTCCTATAAAAAGCATTACTCCCGTTCCTAATATTATTCTCATTTTCATATTTAATATTTTCATTGCTACCTCCCGGTACTTATATTTTTACTTAAACCTACTGTTTTAATTTCATCATTTCAATCTTTTACTTTTGCTCATTTTGAACAAAAGTCATCTAATGACTGTTAAGAATAGCCTTTGCTATACTTCCAGACTTCATCATCATTACTCCAAGTATCAGTCCGTATGCCAGCACCTTTAAAATACTTACATGAATATCCGTAAAGTTTACGGTTTTTACAAGTACCGCATAGATCCCGAAAAAGATTAAAATAAACAGTCCTTGAAGTCCAAGTGCAAACAAACTTTTTATATAATTTGTTCCTATACTGCTCCATTCCTTATTTCCCATTGTGGCAAAAGGAATAGCGGCTACGGAACAGTAAATATAAATTTCAATCATTCTTCCGTATAAGATTACTGTAATTAAAACAGAAAGTATTGTTAAAGAGATTTTAACAAGTCCTGTCTCAAGTGAAATTCCGATGAGTGTTCCAACACTTTTCTCTTTTAGGGCATCAACCATAGCATCAAAATCTCCCGGTGCAATATTCGCACTGCTTCCCACAACTCCGGCTGCCTTTCCTACCATGTCCTGTGCAACATCAAAGACCGCCATGGAAAACTCAAAAGCGTGGGATACAAGCCATACAGCTATCCACATCTTTATGATGTATTTGAAAAACTCAAAGGTATCCGTATCATGCATGGAGTTTTTTTGCATTACCACTTGAATTAATTCCATACAACAGATTGCTGTAAGGATTATTACTGCTATGGGTAAAACAACATTTTCATTGATTGATTTTATGAAGGCAAATACCTCCGAGTTCCATGAACTCGGAGTTTTACCAACCTCTCTGGCAACTGTTCCCACTTTCTCATTAATATCTAAAAGCATTGCCGAGAGATTATCCTTAATTACATCAATCATGATATTCTTGAAAAACTCATCTATTTTTCCAAATAAATCCAACATCTTAATTAAGTACAGTAGCAAGTAGCGGAATCAGTTTTAGCCCTATTAAAACTATTCCTCCCCCTGCCATAAGCTGCTTTATTCCCTGTGATTTCGCTCCGGGGTTGTCATTTCCATAACCTTCAAGCAGGTTTATGACTCCCCATGCTCCAAGTCCTGCCCCTATTGCTGTTACCAAAATCTTTAATACATCTACCGCCTGTGTAAAAAATGCCATTATTCTTCCTCCTCATTTACTGTCTTATCTGCCTTGTTAAGATGTTTTACAATAAAGTTTCTATAACTTTTATCTTCCTTTTTAACCTCTTTAAAATAGCCGAAAACATGAATAAAATCCCCTTTTTCAAAGTCCTTCGTAAGCTCGGCTTTTTCACCGTAAACATTACAATTTATGTATTCCTTCTTTTTTTCTCCTACCTTTCCCATCTTTCTAAAGAGGGTAAAATTAGCAGCTTTAACTTCGCCGTCCTTACCCTTAATAACTTTTATCTCTACTTCATTAATCAGATTTCCGTTGATGTTAAGCATTTCTTTTTGCATATAATTTCTCCATTTTCTATTTGATTTAATCAAAAAAAGACCACAACTTCTTTTAAATTTGTCATAGTCTTGTCTATATTTTTTATATTTAATTTTATCGCTTTCATTCAGACTTCTGCTCATTTTGAACTGAAGTCGGAGGGCTTCTTACCCTTGCTTTCACTTAACCATTTCTCCTTTTCTTCAACAAAAAAAGACTAAGATTTGATTTATCTTAATCCTTTACTTTGCCCAACCTCTTCCCTGCTTTTTTAATTCTCATTTCTATCTTTTCTCATTCATCCATTTACTAATCCTTTCAAAAATTCGGTTTGATATTAACTTCTGCTCATTTTGAACTAAAGTTATCCCGAGTTTGCCTATCAACCTCCACTACTTTTACCCTCATTTCTTCTTTTAAGTTGACCTTATCTCTTCTTTTTAAATATTTTTCTATATCAAAGGCATTTTTCTTGTTGTAGTCTGAAAGCAGCTTATAATTTTTATGCTTTGTAATATCGAACTTATCTGAATAAAAAGGTCTTGCTCCTCTTATCTCCAGTATGCACTTCCCACCGTCCATCACTTTAAGTTCATCCCTGCTCATCAGTTCCTTTCCAAGCTTTTGATAGTTCAGTCCGAAAGATTTTTGATTTGACCTTGTTTCCGATGTGTTATACAGGTCTATGGTTTCTTTTCCTAAGTTCTCGGACAACTCCTTTATGGTTGTTCCTTCCTTTCCACCCAAAAATAATTCACTATCACAATTGCCTGAAATCGTATCGGCATTATCTTTATATATAGCTTTAAGTTGTGATTTTGCCTGAAGGATTATGCTTGCAGATATTTCTCTTGAACGAATGGTTGCTATTAACTTTTCAAACTTTGGAATCTGACCGATGTTACTGAACTCATCCAGTAAACACCTTACATGAACGGGAAGTCTGCCGCCATAGACATCATCCGCCTTATCACAAAGTAGATTAAATAGCTGAGTATACATCATTGCCACTACAAAGTTAAATGTGTCATCGGTATCGGATATGATAATAAATAAGGCTGTTTTTTTATCTCCTATAGTATCTAAGCCCATCTCATCATACTCCATAAGGTTTTTAAGCTCCTCAATATCAAATGGAGCAAGCCTTGCACCACAGCTTATAAGAATCGATTTTGCAGTTTTTCCCGCAGCAAGCTTGTATTTACGGTATTGCTTTACCGCAAAGTGGTTTGGTTTTTCTTTTTCCAGTGCATCAAAGATATAGTCAACGGCATTTTTAAAGTTTTCATCTTCTTCTCTTACTTCACTGGCATCAATAAAGGCAAGCAGTGTTTCAAAGTTTTGCTCTTCCTCCGGTGCTTCATAGTAAAGATATCCAATAAGTGCAGTATAATACAGTCGTTCTGCTTTACACCAAAAATCTTCAGTAGATTTTTCTCCTTCTCCCTTTGTGTTTGCCATAATCGTCTGTACCAGTTTTAGAATATCTTTTTCACTTCTTAAATATGCAAATGGATTGTAGTGCATGGATTTTTTGAAATTTATAGTATTTAGCACTTTAATATCATATCCGTTTTTCTCCAGCATCTTTCCGCACTCTACAAGAACAGTACCCTTAGGATCTGTTACAACATAGGATGAGTGCATTTGCATAAGATTAGGTTTTAGAAAAAATCTGGTCTTTCCGCTTCCTGAGCCTCCCACCACAAGTATATTTTTATTCCTTGCATATTTAGGGTTTTTAGGTCTACCATTCATGGTAAGTCTTTCCGTATCAGTTAAAAGTATGTTGTTTTCAAACTTCTCATCTACATACGGCTCTATATCTTTTGAGTTCCCCCATCGGGCTGAACCATATTCTTTGCCTTGTCTAAACTTCTTGGCATTTTTTCCTTTGGTGTAGACAATTACTTTGATTAGGGCTGCTACTATTATTCCCACCATTATATCTATTAAATGAATACTTGGAATAAAACTTATTTTACCAATTTCTAAAATCGCCTTAAAAATCTTATCCAAAATATCTCCACCTATATAACTTCTGACATGTGCTGATAGGATGTTTCCCGGATAAAATAAAAAGAGATAAGGTAAGTTTTGAATTACAAACTTTTTCTTATCTCTTATATGAAATATATTTTTTATATCTTTCAGTATTGCTTCTAATATCTTCGTATTTACCCCTCCTTCTACAAACTCTGTTCTTTAAGCTTTTCTTTGATTTTATCTTTCTTAGGTGCGTTTTTTACCTTTTCTTTGAATTGATTTAGTTTACCCATTACCGATTCTCTTTTCTTATTCTTTCCGGCAAATTTTTCTACTGCTTCCTTAAACGCCTGCTCCATAACCTTTTCATCCTTTGCCTGAAAGAAGATGATATTATTTCCTGTAGTAAGATCTTTTTTTATACTGAATTTTACTCCGTTTTTATTTAGCTCTCTTTTTAAGCCTTTAAAATCAAGGTCATTTAGTTCTAAGGTTTCAACCTTCCCTTTCTTCACCAACTCTTTTACGGTTGTAGGTTTCTTTTCTTCTATAAACTCCTTTAAACTTTTCCCTTTTTTGGCTGCCATATTTAACATTTTTTTCATAAGGTCTATTACCATTTTGGCAGATTTTATATTTCCACTTTTTACTATAGCAATAACTTGTCTGTTTACTTCTTCATTGATCAATAGTTTACCTCCCTTCATCTATTACAAGAAAAAAGGTAGTTAGATTTTACTCTAATTACCTCTTTACAGGATTCTTTTAAGATTCATTTTACTTCAGCTTTTTTACACTTTCAGCTTCAGATAATATTTTCATCTGCTCAATTGCAATAGAATTCAATTTTTCCAATCTGTCCGACTGTTTCATCCCTTCATTTATAAATACTGCATTTAGGTTTTCGAGATTAGAAAGGCAAACAAGTTGAGATATATCCGCATAATCTCTGATATTTCCCTTTAAATTTGGATTTTCATCTCTCCATTCCTTTGCAGTCATTCCAAACAAAGCCATATTCAAAATATCAGCCTCATTTGCATAAATAAAGTTGATTTTTTCCTTTGGCAGTTTTTCAGGTATAAGATTATTCTTTATAGCATCAGTATGAATCCTATAATTGATTTTTGCCAAATTTCTTTTTATATCCCAACCGAGCTTCTTTTGTTCTTCTTCTTTTAAGCGTTCAAATTCTTTTATTAAATACAGCTTAAAGTATGGGGATACCCAAGAAGCAAACTCAAAAGCAATATCTTTATGTGCGTAAGTTCCTCCGTATCTTCCTGCTTTTGCAACAATACCGATAGAATTGGTTTTTTCTACCCACTGTTTTACCGATAAAACAAAGCGATTCAGTCCGGCTTCATTTTTAATTCCCTCGAATTCGAGGGAATTAAAATCAGGATTATACATTTCCTCCCAAATACCTAAAAACTCTATTGTATTTTTATTTCTTAGCCACTTCTCGATTAAAGCTAAACCGTTTTCAATATTTCTTACCATATCAGTTAAAGAAATATAATCTTTATCATCTATGGCTATAATGCTGATTTCAGATCCTTCAACATTTATTTTAGACACAAAATCACCTCTCAATTCTTAAATAAATTATAACTATTATACCTTTTTCCCACTGCAACCATTATGTCGTCATACCTTATAATCTTCACTTACCTGCATCATTTTTTCTTCCTTCCCACTTCTGGACATTATGACCAGAAGTTATAAAAAAGCAGATACACAGTTTCTTTATATACCTTGTATTTTATTCTACACTACAATCAAAAGCAATAACAGCATTACCTTAAATAATATCCTTTTTACACCAGCCTCCTCCATACATATCGTGATTTACTTCCTGCTGATAAAAATGATTTATTGTAGTGGTTGCATTATAAAGTGCCGTAATCATATATGCCTTGATATTTGTGATTTTAGTGGCTGTATTCTTCATACATTCAATCACATATTCCAAATGGCTGCTTTCCAGTTTCAAAAATCTTGATTTTACAAGCTCATACGGATATTCTTCTCCTGCTACCCTGATTGTTGGACGCCTCACACATACTACCTCACATATTACTTGAAACAGTTCATCATAGAGTTCTTTTTCTCCATAACTATCATATTTCATATGATGATTATAACTGATATTTTCTTTGATCAGTTCTATGCATTTCTGTACATCATCTATCACATCATTCTTCTCTGAATCGGATTGAGTGATAGGATTGATATAACTCTCCTCAATATAGTTTAAATCAGTTTTATTATATTTAGTATAATTAGGGTTCGATTCTTCAACTTCTTGAGTTTCGTTTTCCGAACTTCTAAAGGTTTGACTTTCTGACTTCTTAAGGTCTGTTTTTCCGACTTCTTGAAGTCCTGTTTTCTGACTTCTTAAAGTTTGATTTTCCGACTTCCTAAAGTCCGATTTTCCGACTTCAGTGATTTTATCAGTATTTACTGCCTCTTTTTTATCTACATTTCCTTCCGGCGAAGCAAAATTCTTGACATATATAATATCCGGTTTGCCCAATCCTCTACGAACTTTTTCCACCAAACCAATTCCCTTAGTATTGTCCAGCTCTGCAAGAACCTTAACCGCCTTTTCCTTTCCACATCCCAAATCTTCCATAATACTATTTATAGTATATATAATATATGCTCTGTTATTATCATCAAACCATTTATTTTTTATAGATAAGGACATACGATCAAGCATCAGACCATATAAAAGTTTTGCATCACTTGATAATTTCTTAAATCGTTCATCCTTAATAAGCAAGCGAGGAACTCTATAGAATGAGAACTGCTCCGCTTCAATCCCATAATAATAATCCAGTTGTAATATTTCACTCATTCTCGGCTCCTCCTTTCTACTGATTGTTCTTCCAATTATCCAATAACTTATAAATAATATTCTCTATTTCTTTCCTGCTATATGTTACAGGGAAATAACTGTTGATACGCTCTGCTTTTATAACAACCTTTCGTTCCACAGTTTTCTCTTTTTCAAGCAACATACGAACCATCGGAAATGTAAGCTCCCCTTTTTTATCGCTTTCCTTGAGCATGGCACTCTGCAAAGTTGTAATAATAATATTTGTTTCTTGTATTACATCCAAAACCCATTGCTGTGCATCCTCTGATAAAAATGATAAATCAACTGCCTGCATTATACCTATTTTCTTTGTATCCACCATATCAAGTAACTCATCCGCCAAGCGTGAAATCCATATATATCTCTGAACAGTCTTTGCACTCTCTCCTGCCGCTTCTCCAAATTCTCCAAGTGTAAGTCCACCTGCTTTACTTCCCTGATGTTTCATTGCATCGTATTTCATTCTGTACGCTTTTGATTTCTCGCTTGGCAGAATATCTTCTCTCTGAATATTAGAATCTACCATGATAATTGTAGCTTCATCATCTGTATAATCACGAATAAACATCGGCATTGTAGAGAGTCCAACCATTTCACATGCATATTTTCTACGATGTCCGGCTATAATTTCGTAACCGCCGCCTTTCATCGGTCTTGCAATACCCGGCATCAATACCCCATACTCTTTAATACTTTCAATCATTTCTTGCATCTTTTCATCATCCAATACCTTAAACGGATGTTCTTTGAATCCATGAAGTTCTGTTAATGCAATTTCCTGTACTTGCTCTATTCCTGACTGTGGCTGCTCAATACCAAATAAATCATCAAAGCTGTTAAGCTTTACCTTTGTGGCACTTCCTGTCTTATTCATTGCAAAGTACCTCCTTTGTCAATGACTGATATGCACTTGCCACTTTCCCATTCGGATCGTGCTTGTAGATGCTCACACCTTCCGCAGAAATTTCCGCTGCCCTTACCGACATTGGAATACTGTTTTCAAATATATGAACTTTGCTCCCATAATTTTCAATAAGCAGATTACTGATATCTTTTGCATAATTGGTACGGTTATCAACCATTGTTAGCAAAATCCCCTCAATCTCAAGTTTCTGATTAATCTGACGCTTTACTTTCCCTATGGTTTTAATAAGTTGTTCCAAGCCTTTTATCGGTAAATATGCCGCCTGTACAGGAATTAAAATACTATCTGCACAAGTAAAAACATTTATTGTAATCATTCCAAGGGATGGCATACAGTCAATCAAAATATAATCATAATTTTCTCTCTGCAAATCTACATAGGTTCTCAGTACTGTTTCTCTGCTCATCACATTAATAAGTGAAGTTTCCAAACCTGAAAGTTCTATATTTCCTGGTATAAAATCAACTCCTTCATCATGGCTTAAAATTCCATAATCTGATACTATTTCCTCATCATTAATAATATTTCCCATTATAGTTGCAAGTGTAATTTCCAATCTATCCGGCTCCCTAATACCAAGACTTGCCGTAAGGCTTCCTTGTGCATCTGCATCTATCAACAGAACCTTCTTTCCTTGCCTTGCCAGCCCAATTCCCAAGTTACTTGTTGTTGTGGTTTTTCCAACTCCACCTTTTTGATTTGCAATAGCTATAACTTTACACATGATATAATTCTCCTATTGTTCTACTGTTTTAGTTGTCTTTTTTCAAATTCACTTTCTGCACTTGTGCATAAGCCCTGTAATATTTTCTTGTTCCTTTATTGCTATAAAGCTCCGATATCTCCAGAACTTCTATTTTATTATCACTGCTTAATATTTTTTGAAACCATGTAATATCACTCTTTGTTCCCATCAATCTGATTTTCAGCATTAGTTCGCACCTCCAATAAAGTTTGTATCTTACAATTATAATTAGCGTAGTCAGGATAACGAATCTGTATCGCTTGCCAAAAGAATTGTGCATAAGTACAGCAAAACAAATCTTCTACTGTATACTTCATACACTCATATATCTGTTCTTCCGGTTCTTTATAATCATCTACACTTGGTGTAGTGTTACAATAAAGGTTAAATACCAGTCTCACCACCTTCATACTGCTACCTGTTTGCCACCCCTCACACAAACACTCGGTCTTTATATCACCGGTCTTAAAATCATAAATACTGTTAATATTTCTTCTCGTATCAGGGCTGATGCCTAGACAATAACAAAGCGCCTTATGATAGACATCTTGTTCCTTTACTTCTTTTAGTTTTTCATAGTAGAATTTTTCATGTGTCTCGCTAATAAATATAATAGACCGTTTACTATTATTTTCTGCACTTAACGCTGTGTTCTTCATATTGAACCTCCTTATAGATATAAAAAAGGGAACAAACACTTATAAAAAGTGCTTATTCCCAAACATTAAACAAGGGAAAGCAATAAATGCTTTCCCTCGCAGAACTTTATATATAGACTTTTACTTCAATATCTTTAAATCTGTTTGCCTTTGTGTACTCAGGATGTTCAGCCATAAATGCCTGCACATCCGCTCGCCTCACCGTTAAGCTGCAAAAATAAATATATTGCTGCCTAATTCCTCTTTTCCGCAATCGCTGCCTGTGCTGCTGCAAGTCTTGCAATCGGCACTCTAAACGGTGAACAGCTTACATAATCAAGACCGATCTTGTGGCAGAACTCAACTGATGAAGGATCTCCACCGTGCTCGCCGCAGATACCTACGTGAAGCTCAGGTCTTGTCTTCTTACCAAGCTCGATAGCCATCTTCATAAGCTTGCCTACACCGACCTGGTCAAGCTTAGCAAACGGATCGTTCTCGAAGATCTTCTTGTCATAGTAAGCATTGAGGAACTTACCTGCATCATCTCTTGAGAAACCGAATGTCATCTGTGTAAGGTCGTTTGTACCGAAGCAGAAGAACTCAGCTTCCTTAGCGATGTCATCAGCTGTAAGACATGCTCTAGGGATCTCGATCATTGTACCTACTTCGTACTTGATATCTGAACCTGCTCTTGCAATCTCCTCGTCAGCTGTCTTAACAACGATATCCTTAACGAACTTAAGTTCCTTAGAATCTGATGAAAGCGGAATCATGATCTCAGGCTTAAGGTTCCAATCAGGATGAGCCTTAGCTACGTTGATAGCAGCTCTGATAACAGCCTTTGTCTGCATAACCGCAATCTCAGGATATGTAACTGCAAGACGAAGACCTCTGTGTCCCATCATAGGGTTGAACTCATGAAGTGAAGCGATGATAGCCTTAATCTGTGCTACGCTCTTGCCCTGAGTATGTGCAAGTTTCTCAATCTCAGCTTCCTCTGTAGGAACGAACTCATGTAGAGGCGGATCAAGGAATCTGATAGTAACAGGGTTACCCTCAAGAGCCTCATAAAGCTTCTCGAAATCTCCCTGCTGTACAGGTAAGATCTTCTCAAGAGCTTTTTCTCTCTCTTCTACTGTATCTGAACAAATCATCTCTCTGAATGCGTCTATTCTGTCGCCCTCAAAGAACATATGCTCTGTACGGCAAAGACCGATACCCTCTGCACCGAGCTCTCTTGCCTTCTTTGCATCATGCGGTGTATCAGCATTTGTACGAACTTTAAGTCTTCTATACTTGTCTGCCCAGCTCATGATTCTTCCGAACTCACCTGCTATCTGAGCTTCTCTTGTAGCTATAGCGCCGTCATAGATATTACCTGTTGTACCGTCAAATGAGATAACGTCTCCCTCGTGGAATGTCTTTCCGCCAAGCTCGAACTTCTTGTTCTCTTCATCCATAACGATCTCTGACACACCTGATACACAGCAAGTACCCATACCACGAGCAACAACGGCTGCGTGTGATGTCATACCGCCACGAACTGTAAGGATACCCTGTGAAGCCTTCATACCTTCGATATCCTCAGGTGATGTCTCAAGTCTTACAAGAACAACCTTCTTTCCTGCATCTGCCCATTCCTTAGCCTCTTCAGCTGTGAATACGATCTGTCCGCTTGCCGCACCCGGTGAAGCTGCAAGACCCTTACCGATAGGTGTAGCCTTCTTAAGTGCCTCAGGATCGAATGTAGGGTGAAGAAGTGTGTCAAGGTTTCTAGGCTCTATCATAGAAACAGCCTTAGCTTCGTCAATCATGCCCTCATCTACAAGGTCACATGCAATCTTAAGTGCTGCAAATGCTGTTCTCTTACCGTTTCTTGTCTGCAACATATAAAGCTTTCTGTCCTCGATAGTAAACTCCATATCCTGCATATCTCTGTAGTGATCTTCAAGTGTATGACAAATCTTTACGAACTGATCATAAACTTCAGGCATTACCTGCTTTAACTGGTCGATATGCTGTGGTGTACGAACACCTGCAACAACATCCTCGCCCTGTGCATTCATAAGGAACTCACCCATAAGCTTCTTCTCACCTGTAGCAGGATCTCTTGTAAATGCAACACCTGTACCTGATGTGTCACCCATATTTCCGAATGCCATCATCTGTACGTTAACTGCTGTACCCCATGAATAAGGGATATCATTATCACGACGATATACATTTGCACGAGGGTTGTCCCATGAACGGAATACAGCCTTGATAGCCTCAACAAGCTGCTCCTTAGGGTCTGAAGGGAAGTCCTTGCCGATCTTTTCCTTGTACTCGGCCTTAAACTGATTTGCAAGCTCCTTCAAGTCATTAGCGTCAAGCTCAACGTCCTGCTTAACACCCTTTTGCTCTTTCATCTTGTCGATAAGAGCTTCAAAATACTTCTTACCTACTTCCATAACTACATCTGAGAACATCTGGATAAATCTTCTGTAGCAGTCATATGCCCATCTAGGGTTGCCTGACTTCTCAGCCAAAACCTCTACAACCTCTTCGTTAAGACCGAGGTTAAGAATTGTATCCATCATACCCGGCATAGATGCTCTTGCACCTGAACGAACTGAAACTAAAAGAGGATTTTCCTTATCACCGAATTTCTTTCCTGTGATCTCTTCCATCTTATTGATATGATCCATGATCTGGCCCATGATTTCATCGTTAATCTTCTCGCCGTCCTCATAGTACTGTGTACAAGCCTCTGTTGTAATTGTAAATCCCTGTGGTACAGGCAAACCGAGATTTGTCATCTCTGCAAGGTTTGCTCCCTTACCGCCTAAAAGATTTCTCATTGTTGCGTTACCTTCTGTAAAAAGGTATACCCACTTATTTGCCATGTGAAAACCTCCGTATGTATTTTCCTGTATTTTCCGTTCACCATTATACCATATTCAGATAATATAGCAAAGCATAAAAACAAAAATCATTCCTATAAAATAAAACTTTATAAAATTGTATACGATAAATATCTTGCAAATAAAAACTTTTGCTTTATACTATAGTAGGTTAATTAAATGGAAAGATATTTATATCTATGTTGTATATGGAGGAATTATGCATCAGGAACAATGTATTAAGGATAATTTATATTATGTAGGAGCCAGTGACAGAAGACAGCGACTTTTTGAGAATACCTATCCTATTCCTTACGGAATGGCTTACAACTCATATCTTATATTGGATGAGAAGACAATACTCTTTGACTCTGTAGACAGATCCGTTGAGGGCTTATTCTTTGAAAACCTAAAAGCAACACTTGGTGACAGACCCCTTGACTACCTGGTAATAACACATATGGAACCGGACCACGCCGCAACCCTTGGCGACCTTTTGAATATGCATCCCGATATGATGATAGTAGGTAATGCAAAAATCAAGGCGATGATCGGTCAGTTCTTCGACTTTTCACTTGATCACAGATTCCATGAAGTAAAAGAAGGCGACACATTAAGTACAGGTGAGCATACATTCAAGTTCTTCTTTGCACCTATGGTTCACTGGCCTGAAGTAATGATGGTATATGACGAGAAAATTAAGACACTGTTTTCTTCAGACGCTTTCGGCAGCTTCGGTGCGCTTTCAGGAAATATTTTCGCCGATGAACTCAACTATGAGTCTGAGTGGCTTGCCGAATCCAGAAGATACTATACAAATATCGTAGGTAAGTTCGGACTTCAGGTTATGAATATTATAAAGAAGCTCTCAGGACTTGATATTGAACTTATTTGTGCACTTCACGGTCCTCTTTTCAGAACAAAGGAAGATATTCAAGCTTGTATAAATAGATATCAGACTTGGGGTTCATATACTCCTGAGGATGACGAAGTTGTAATCTACTCAGGTTCCGTATACGGACATACTGAAGATTTTGCTACCTTGCTTGCCACTCTTTTGGCACAAAGAGGCGTTAGAAATACCAAGGTATATGACATTTCTTCAATTGATGTTTCATACCTTTTGTCTGAAGCATTCAGAGCAAAGGTTCTTGTATTTGCCGCTTCTTCCTATAACGGCGGTATATTCACTCCTATGGAGAATTTCCTTATAGACCTTGTAGCACACAACTTCCAAAACAGAGATGTATTCATAGTTGAAAACGGCTCTTGGGCGCTTACAGCCGGTAAGGGAATGCGTGAAATAATCGGCCAGCTAAAGAAGGTGAATATAGCGGATGAAACAATCAGTATAAAGTCACTTTTAAAAGATGCACAGTATGATGAAGTAGTCGCTATGGCTGATAAGATTGTTGAGGATTTAAAGAAATAAATCAAACAGTGCATACCCGCATATGGGTATGCATTTTTGTTTTTAGGAGTTATATGCAAAAACAAACTAAAATAAAGTCGGCATTCCTTGCGGCCTTTCCGAATACTGTACCTATTTTGGCAGGATTTTTATTTTTAGGTACCGCCTACGGCATATATATGAATCGCTCAGGGTTTAATTTTCTATACCCTATGTTTATGAGCTTTATAATATTTGCCGGCTCTGTAGAGTTTGCCACCGTTTCATGGTTGCTTGGCAGCTTTGACCCTATAAATATATTTTTCCTCACGCTTATGATAAATGCAAGGCATCTGTTCTACGGACTGTCCATGCTTGAAAAGTACAATATACCCGGACTGAAAAAATACTATCTTATATACGGAATGTGTGACGAATCATTCTCCATCAACGCCACTGTCGACATACCTAAAGGCATTGACAAGGGGTGGTTTATGTTCTTTGTAACCTTATTAAATCAATTTTACTGGGTAGCCGGTGCTACATTGGGAGGCGTCTTCGGAAGCTTTATACCTTTTGATTCGAAGGGCATTGAATTTGTTATGACCGCACTCTTTGTCGTAATATTTTTGGAAAATTGGTTGAAGGAAAAAAATCACACCGCTTCAATCATAGGACTGAGTGTATCTTTTATCTGCCTGATTATATTTAAAGGTACCAACTTTATAATACCGTCCATGTTGATTATATTGGCGGCTCTGACACTGATGCGAGGAAGGTTTAGTGATAAATGAATACAATACAACATATAATTATAATTGCGGTCGTAGCAATAGCGACTATGATTACAAGATTTTTGCCCTTTATCGCTTTTCCTGCAAATAAGGAAACTCCGAAATATATAAAGTACCTGGGAAAGGTACTTCCGGCTGCAGTACTTGGGCTTTTAGTGGTATATTCGCTTAAGGATGTGTCCGTATTTAATGACAACCACGCAATTCCCGAAGCCATATGTATCGCAGTCACAGTTTTTCTTCATTTTTGGAAAAGACAGATGATTTTATCCATATCCGCTGGTACAATACTTTATATGGTGCTGGTACAATCAGTTTTTAAATAAGGAGAGTTATGAAAGAAATTGCAAAAAAAGTAAAAGCGGACTCATTTTTGCTTATGGCAAGCAGCAATGAGATGAGAAATACCTGCTTGAAAAATATTATTGAGAATCTGAACAAAGATAAAGAACATATATTAAATGAAAATAAGAGAGATATAGAAAACGCCCGCCTTGAAAACATCTCATCTTCCATCCTGTCAAGGCTTTTGTTTGACGAGCATAAGATGGATACCGTTATAGCGGGAATCAACGACCTTATAAAGATGCCGGACCCTATCGGAAAAATCACTCTCAAAAGAGAGCTTGATGAAGGATTGGTACTTACAAGAACCACCACTCCTATCGGCGTTATAGGTGTTATCTTTGAGGCAAGACCTGATGCATTGGTTCAGATTGCTTCACTTTGCATAAAAAGCGGTAATGCAGCCATACTTAAGGGCGGCAGCGAGGCTTTGCTTACAAACAGAGCTTTATTTGAAAGTATAAAAAGAGCCCTCAAAGATTCAAATCTTCCTGAGCATGCACTTGTTCAGCTTGAAGCAAGAAGTGATGTAAGCGAGCTGCTTTCCTGTTATGAATATGTGGATTTGCTTATACCGAGGGGTTCAAATTCCTTTGTAAAATATATTATGGACAATACAAGTATTCCTGTTATGGGACATGCCGACGGAATATGCCACACCTATGTGGATGAAGAGTTTGACCTTGACAAATCTATAAGAATTTTGGTTGATGCAAAGACCCAGTATCCTTCAGCCTGCAATACTACAGAGACAATACTGGTTCACAAAAATGCTGTAGATAAGCTTTTCCCAAGATTAAATAAGGCCTTTAACGATGCTAGGATCAAAGTATTTGCACATGAGAATATAATAGATAAATTTGATAATGCCCTTCCTGCTACAGACAACTCTTTTCATACGGAGTACCTTGAAAAGACTGTCAATGTAAAGACGGTTGACGACATTGACGAGGCGATAAATCATATCAATACCTACGGCTCACATCATACCGACGCCATACTCACAAATATAGACTCAAATGCCGACTATTTTATGAACAGAGTCGACTCCGCAAATGTATACAAAAACTGTTCAACCAGATTTGCAGACGGTTTCAGATACGGTTTCGGTGCGGAAGTGGGAATCAGCACAGGAAAACTCCATGCCAGAGGACCTGTAGGTCTTGAAGGACTTTGCACCTACAAGTACAAGCTTTACGGCAACGGTGATATTGTAGCCGACTATGCAAACGGCACAAAAGAATTCCATTTCAAAGACTTATAAAAAAACGGGGCTTTCGCCCCGCTTTTATCTTATCCAAGCACCGTTTGCGCCCAGTCTGAATGAATCAATTGTAGTATTTGTAGCCATAAATCCTGTACCCGGATACAAGGTCCGTCCATCTTGGTGAAAGCTTATATACAAGGTATCCGGATCGTGATAGAACACATCTTGCGATCCATCCCCATGATGTACATCGGTATCGACGATAGCCACCCGTTTCACACCATAGG
>ERZ772945.266-NODE-266-length-43878-cov-4.458093_pt1 | contig 43878 bp, 39 predicted proteins | sample MGYA00511681_ERZ772945 | MGnify/ENA primary metagenome ERZ772945 (study PRJEB29015, sample SAMEA2737943) | human oral metagenome | biome: human oral; feature: human-associated habitat; material: dental | place: China | collected 2143 ...
ATTTTATAAAGCTTGATATTTTATCTTTTAATATGGACTGAAAAACAGCTTTGATTACTTTTCATCTTATACAAACAGTAATATATAAGACATTTAAAAGCTTGTAAAACCTTATATATAGAGGTATTTCAGTACTTACTGTTCCAAAAAATGACAAATAAATAACAACTACTTTTTTAAAGTAGATTACATATTAACAAATTTATATAACATTTTGAGATGATACACCGGCAAAAATAAATTATTATATGAAAGTAATTTCAAGGGAGGACTTAAATATGGTTAAGAGGAGAATACTTAGTTTAGCATTGTCATCAATGATGGCATTATCATTGGCAGCTTGCGGTGGCGGCTCAAAGAGTACTGCAGATACTTCGGCAGCTGCAGACGGAGCAAAGAGCGGTGACGGCGGAAAGATTACCGTTGCTATATGGGATAACGGTCAGAAGCCGGGACTTCAGCAGATTATTGATGATTTTACTAAAGCAACAGGATATCAGGTGGATCTTCAGGTAATCACATGGGATCAGTACTGGACATTGCTTGAGGCAGGTGCATCAGGCGGAGATATGCCGGATGTTTTCTGGATGCATTCAAATGAATCACAAAAGTACATGGAAAACGGAATCCTTATGGATCTTACAGACAAGATAAAATCAAGTGATAAGCTTGAGATGGATAAGTTCCCTAAGGATATCAAGAGCATATATGAATATGACGGAAAGACTTATGCAATACCTAAGGACGTGGATACAATAGCACTTTGGTACAATAAAAAGATGTTTGATGAGGCAGGTCTTGCATATCCGGACGACACATGGACATGGGATGATTATTATAATGCGGCTGTAAAGCTTACAAAGCCTGACGGAAGCCAGTTCGGTACGGCTATGAATCCTTCAAACAATCAGGACGGCTGGTACAATATAGTATATTCAATGGGCGGAAAAGTTATTTCAGATGATATGAAGAAGTCGGGAATGGATGATCCGAATACTTTGAAGGCAATGGAGTATGTGGACAAGCTGAGAAAAGACGCTATGCCTGATGCTACCGTAATGTCTGAGACAGGTACGGATGTACTTTTACAGTCAGGTAAGATTGCTATGTTACCACAGGGTTCATGGATGGTTGCACCGTTTAAGGACAATGAATATATAGCTGAGAATTGTGATGTTGCAGTGCTTCCGAAGGATGCAACTACAGGTAAGAGAGTAAGTCTTTACAACGGACTCGGTTGGGCGGCTAATGCAAAGACAAAGAATCCTGAAGCTGCATGGAAGCTTATAGAGTGGTTCTCAACCAAGGAAAATCAGGAAAAGCAGGCACAGCTGGGTGTTACAATGGCTGCATACGAGGGTGTTTCGGATATCTGGAAGAACAGTACAGATAAGTTCAACCTTCAGGCATATTTAACAATGCTTAATGACAGTGAACTTGTATTCAGACCACATTCAAGAGCAACTGTAGTTTGGGAAAATAAAAATACATCAGATTTGGTAGAGGCATGGAGCAACAAGGTAAGCATGGATGATGCTTGCAAGAAGGCTGCAACCGATATGAATGAGCTATTGTCACAAGAGTAATTTGTTGCATAATCTAAGCTGCTACGTACTGTAGCAGCTTTTATCATAAGGAGAGTCTATGAGTAAACCTAAGATGTCACCAAGACAAAAGAGTGAGTTAAGATGGGGATGGGCATTTATGTTTCCGACAGTTTTGGGACTGTTGGTACTGAATATTTATCCTACATTCAGAACAATTTATCAAAGCTTTTTTAAAACAGGAGATTTCGGCAAGGGAAATAAATTTGTCGGACTTGGAAACTATATAAAGCTTTTTAGCGGAACCGAGATTTGGCAGGCAATAATTAATACTTTTAAATATGCGATAGTTGAAGTACCGTTTTCTATAGCTATAGCACTTGTGCTGGCAGTGTTTTTAAACGGAAAAATAAGAGGAAGAGGCATTTATCGTACTATATTCTTCCTGCCTATGGTAGCGGCGCCGGCAGCGGTAGCTATGGTGTGGAGATGGCTTTATAACTCGGAATTCGGTCTGATAAATCATATTTTTCATATAAAAACAAACTGGATTTCAGATCCTAATATAGCGGTATTTTCTATTGCCGTTATCGGTATATGGTCAATTATCGGTTACAACATGATTCTCTTTATTTCAGGATTGCAGGAGATACCTGCCGATTACTATGAAGCGTCAAGCCTTGACGGTGCAAGCGGAATACATCAGTTTTTCAATATTACGATTCCTCTGCTTTCACCTACTATCTTCTTTGTGACCATTACCAGAGTAATAGGCGGATTTATGGTATTTGATCTCATATATATGGTAATGGACAGAGACAACCCGGCATTACCTAAGACTCAGTCATTGGTATTTTTATTCTACCGATATGCTTTCAGAGACCAGAATAAAGGTATGGGAGCGGCAGTTGTGGTAGTACTTTTGTTAATCATCATAATTATTACCGCAATACAGATGTTGGCACAGAAAAAATGGGTTCACTATAACTAGGAGGAGATAGATATGAAAGGAAGATCGACATTAAATAAAGCTTTAATTCATGTGATACTGATACTTGTATCTATAACCATGATTGTTCCGTTTGCATGGATGGTGCTTACATCCTTTAAGACTGTAACGGAGTCTACAAGCGTAAATCCGTTTACTATATTCCCTGCACATTGGATCACATCCAACTTCAATGAAGTAATCAAAAATATGGATTTTATACATTTGTATATCAATACATTGCTTTTGATAGTAGGTAGAGTATTCTTTGCGGTTATTACATCGACTATAGCAGGTTATGCACTGGCAAGACTTGAATTTCCGGGAAAGACACTTTGCTTCGGACTTGTGCTTTTCCAGATGATGGTTCCGAGCCAGATATTCATTATTCCACAGTACCTGATGGTAAGTAAGCTTGGTATGCTTGATACCATATTTGCACTTATTTTCCCGGGACTTGTATCGGCTTTCGGTACCTTCTTACTCAGGCAGGCTTTTATGTCACTTCCGAGAGACCTTGAAGAGGCTGCCAGAATAGACGGCTGCAATATCGGTCAGACATTCCTGCTTATAATGATGCCGCTTGTTCGTTCCGGAATGATTGCGCTTGGTATCTTTACAGCTGTTTTTGCATACAAGGACTTGATGTGGCCGATGATAGTAAATAAGAATGTTATGCCGCTTTCGGCAGCACTTGCAAAGATGCAGGGACAATATACAAATAATTATCCGCAACTTATGGCGGCTTCACTACTTGCCTGTGTACCTATGATAATTCTGTATCTGATATTCCAAAAGCAGTTTGTGGAAGGTATAGCAACATCAGGTGGAAAATTATAAATAAATTAAGAGGTATTTATGTCTATAAAATTAAATAATAAATTGATAACACTTTCTACAGAGAATACTTCATATCAGATGAAGATTGATGAGTTGGGATATCTTTTCCATACTTGGTACGGCAAAAGGATAGAAGGTGCAGATGATATGTCATATCGTATCAGCAGTATTGACAGAGGATTCAGCGGAAACCCTTACGAGACTATGGACAGAACATATTCACTGGATGTGTTCCCACAGGAGTATCCGACCTTCGGCAACGGAGATTACAGAGCTGATTGTATACAGGTAGTACACCCTGACGGTTCAAATGTACTTGATTTAAAGTATGACTCATGTGAAATCACAAGAGGAAAGTATCAGCTTAAGGGTCTTCCGGGCTTTACATGGAGCGAGGACGAAGGTGAGAGTATACAGGTCAATCTCATAGATAAAGAAAGCGGTATAAGAGTGGAACTTTTATATGGTGTGCTTGAAAAATATGACATTATCACAAGAGCTGTAAAGGTGGTAAATACTTCACAAAATACTTTGAAGGTTGAAAAAGCACTCTCAGCCTGTATTGATATGGTAGACGGAGATTTCGATCTGATTCATTTCCATGGAAAACATGCTATGGAAAGAGAGTTTGAAAGAAGTCCGCTTGCACACGGTAAATTGAGACTTGAGAGTAAGCGCGGTACATCAAGCCATCAACAAAATCCTTTTGTAATTCTTGCAAAGAAAGGTACAAATGAAGTATCAGGAGATTGTATCGGAGCGGCCTTTGTATACAGCGGTTCATTTATTATTGAAGCCGAAGTGGATCAGGTAAATCAGACAAGACTTGTAGTTGGACTTCACCCTGAGCAGTTTGAATATATATTAAATGCCGGAGAGGAGCTTGTGCTTCCGGAGGTGGCGTTTACATATTCAGATGCGGGATTTGAAAAACTTACACATTCATATCATGATGCAATCAGGTCAAACCTTCAAAGAGGCAAGTTTGTTCATACACACAGACCGATACTTATAAATAACTGGGAAGCCACATATTTTGATTTTGATGCGGATAAGCTTTTTGATATCGCTTCAAAGGCAAAGAGTCTAGGTATCGAGATGCTGGTTATGGATGACGGCTGGTTCGGTGAGAGATATGACGACACCAAGGGACTTGGAGACTGGTATGTAAATGAGAAAAAGCTAGGTTCATCTCTTAAGGAATTGGCGGACCGTATCAATGCCATAGATATGAAGCTGGGTATCTGGTTTGAGCCTGAGATGATAAATGAGGACACCAATCTATACAGAGAGCATCCTGACTTTATGATCAGAGTTCCTGACAGAAAGGGAGTCAAGGGCAGAGAACAGTATGTACTTGACTTTACAAGAAAAGACGTAAGAGATTATATCAAAGCTATGGTGGTAAATATCCTGAAAAATGCAAATATATCATATGTAAAATGGGATATGAACAGAAGTTTGGCTGCCGTATATTCTGCAAAACTTGATGCAAACAGTATGGGAGAGTTCCACTACAGGTATGTACTCGGACTTTATGAGCTTTTGGATGAGTTGACTACAGAATTCCCTGATGTGTTGTTTGAGGGATGTTCAGGCGGAGGAGGCAGATATGACCTTGGAATGCTTTATTACCATCCGCAGATTTGGTTAAGTGACGACACAGATCCTATCGAAAGACTCAAGATTCAGTACGGAAGTTCTTTTGCATATCCTATAGGCAGTGCAGGCGCTCATGTATCGGCATCTCCGAACCATCAGACTATGAGAAGGACACCTTTTGAGACCAGAGCTACCGTAGCTATGGCAGGTACATTCGGTTATGAGCTTGACCTTAACAAGATTTCAGATAAAGAGCAGGAAATGGTGAAGTCTCAGGTAAATGATTACTTAAAGTATGACGAGTTGGTACATGAGGGAGATTACTACAGACTTACAAGTCCATATGATTCTAACAGAGTTTGTGCCTGGCAGACAGTAAGTAAGGATAAGTCTTTCGGACTTTTAAGTGCGGTAGTTCAGAGCCTTGAGGCAAATGAGTCAAATATCTACGTTTATCCGAGAGGACTTGATGAAACTGCGGTATATGAGATAGCCGGAGCAAAGAGAACAGGAAGAGTCTGGATGAACGGAGGCTTCCTTATTCCTAGGATTAAAGAGGAATATGAAAGTTTCAGGTTTGAAATAAAGAAAGTATAGTTTTACAATTTTTGTCAAAACTTACAATATACTTAAAAATTTTTAATATATTTTTTGATTTTATTGAAGCTTGCCGTAAGGCAGGCTTTTTTATTGTGAATATTTGTTCGACATTGTAATATGCGCCTGTTCTATAACCTGTGCTCTGTGTCAAAAATTCTTACGTTTTCCTTACGGAGAAGGCCCGTTTTTTGGTTATCTCTCACAAAAATAGAAGCTTAGATTGTGCAACTCTCACAATGAAAAAACGTCACTCAAAAAAACATGCACAAACTTAACAGAGGCGTATTGACACCTGAAAGTTAGGTCGATATAATCGTGCCATAAGGTTTGGTACAAATTGTAGGTATTACAGAAGATATATTAGATATAATTATAAATTATGTTTAAGGGGGAAACAGCATGGACGATTTGGAACGCAAAACTTTTTTATACAAGTCAAGAGAATATATATCTAAATATTTTGATTTAAGCAGATTAAAGGATGATGAGCTTTATGTAAAGCTTGAAAAGTTGGTCAGTGAGCAATTGGGTGAGGTCTATGTTCCAATTCAGGAAAGAGTTAATTTGACTGACGAACTTTATTCATCAATAAGAGGTCTGGGACTGCTTGATATGATCATAAAGGATGATGATATCACAGAAGTTATGATAAACGGTACCGATGAGATTTTCATTGAGAAAAGCGGAAAGATACAAAGACTGAATCAAAGCTTCGACAGTCAAAGAAAGCTGGAGGATATTATACAGCGAATAGTAGGTAGAGCGGGAAGAGAGGTAAATCAGTCAAATCCTATTGTGGATACAAGATTACCTGACGGCTCGAGAGTAAGCGTTGTATTACCGCCGGTAGCATTAAAAGGACCTACTCTAACCATTCGTAAATTCTCTAAAATACCGATGACAGTGGAGCAACTCATAAAATATAAATCAATTACCCCACAGATTGCCAAGGTCTTAGAAACATTGGTTAAAGCAAAATACAATATCTTTATAAGTGGAGGAACAGGAAGCGGAAAGACCACATTCTTAAATGCACTTTCTAATTATATCCCAAACACAGAAAGAGTAATTACTATTGAGGATTCGGCGGAACTTCAGATAGTAGGTATAGATAATCTGGTAAAGCTGGAGACCAGAAATTCAAATTCTTCAGGAAAAGGAAGTATTACCATCAGAGATCTGATAAAGACTTCGCTTCGTATGAGGCCTGAAAGAATAATAGTCGGAGAGGTAAGAGGTGCGGAAGCACTGGATATGCTGCAGGCTATGAATACAGGTCATGACGGTTCACTTTCAACAGGACACGCCAATTCGACTGTGGACATGTTAAGCAGGCTTGAAACGATGGTGCTTATGGGTGCGGAAGGACTTCCGCTTGAAGCGATAAGGCAACAGATAGCATCAGCAGTGGATATAATAATACACCTTTCAAGGCTGAGAGATCACAGCAGAAAGACTATGGAAATAACGGAGGTTGTAGGCCTAAAAGACGGTGAGATAGAGTTAAATCCGCTGTATGTCTTTGAAGAGAATGAAGAAAGCACCATGGAAAGAGTGGTGGGAGAACTGAAGAGAACAAAAAATCCGCTAAAGAATACGTTTAAACTTAAGCTTATGGGATATAAAGGAGTTATCTGATGTTTGAAAGAATATTGAAGAAGAAGGAAGACACATATGTAGAAAAGCATGGACTTATGGGAAATGCGGATGATTATCATATATACCATATGAGAATGACAGATTATCTTGTAGGTTTTTTGATAGGATTTGCACTCGGGTTTGTGGTAGTGATGATATTTTTCAGAATAACGCTTATGGCGGTAATACTGGGAAGTATTTGCGGTATACCTGCAATAAAATTTTATAGAAAATACCGCAAAGAAAAGAGACAAAAGGACCTGCTTATAGAGTTTAGAGATTTGCTTGAGGCACTTACCACGTCGTATTCATCAGGAAAGAATACAATGGAAGCCTTTGCGGAAAGCTATCAGGATTTGTTAAGTCTGTACGGTGAGAAATCGGATATAGTAAATGAGACCAGAATTATAATAGCCGGTATGACCAACAATATAATCATTGAGGACTTGCTTAGAGATTTTGCGGAAAGATGCGGGCTTGATGATGTGGAAAGTTTCACCGCAACATTTGAGTCGGGACTTAGACAGGGCGGAGATATCAGGCAGGTTGTATGGGACAGCAGAAAGATAATCAATGACAAGATAGAAATTGAGATGGAAATAAAGACAATTCTCACAGAAAAAGAAAATGAGCTGAATATTATGATGGTAATGCCGCTCATAATAATGAGTGCACTTAGCGGAATAGGCACAATGTCTGCGGTAGTCAACACACCGCTTACCGTGACTGTAAAGATATTTGCAATATTACTGTTTGGAGCAGCTTATATGATGGGAAGAAGAATAGTCAATATAAGGATGTAAAAATATGATACTTATGATATTAGCCACAGCATTTGCACTGTTTGTATTATATTTACACTTTAAGTTCAGCGGAAAGTTTAATGATGTGTTGGCAGGTATACCAACCGGGGAGTACCCTCTGAGTGATATATATTACATAGGTTTCGGATTTATGGAGCTGATACATTTTGATATGAACAGCAAGAATGCGAGAGGAAAGATAAAGCTTATTTCAGAAATATACGGAAAGCAATACGGTCCTTATTACTTTTATTTACTAAGAGGAGGACAGTTAACATTTGCGATAGTTTTGACACTGTTGATGTTTATGCTGACCGGAATAAGCGGTAATTACAAGCTGGTAACTGTCGGAATAGCGATAAGTGCGTTGATGATATGGTATCTGGATGAGTTGCTTAACGACAAGATAAATGCCAGAAGAGATGAACTTTTAAGAGATTATCCGGGAATGCTTTCAAAGCTTACATTACTTGTAAATGCAGGTATGCCTATAAGAGAAGCTTGGATAAAAGTTGCAAATGCGAATGAAGGCATGCTGTATCAGGAAATGAGAAATACAGCTATGGATCTTAGCAACGGTATGCAGGAAGTGGAAGCGTACAAAACATTCGGAGAGAGATGTTCTATAAAGTCTCTAAGAAAATTTTCAACAATGATGATACAAAATCTTCAAAAAGGTAGTAATGAGGTGGTACAGTTCCTAAAAGATATGAGTACGGAGGCTTGGGAAGAGAAAAAACACGAAGTAAAAAGAAAAGGTGAGAAGGCAAGCAACAAACTTCTTTTGCCGATAGGACTTATATTCGCAGGAGTATTGATTTTGATAATAGTACCTATGTTCGGTAGTCTGAAATTTTGATGTTGGAGCTTATGTCGACTAAAGCTTTTACATAAATATTATTTTGTTCAAAGAGAGGAGAAACAAAATGGAAAAGATGTTTGAACTTATTGATCTGTTCGTTATGGCACAGGCGGTGAAACTTTAGGGTGCTCTTAAGGCGTTTAAGGAAGAAGAGCGCGGCGCATCAGATATGGTAGCGGTTATGGTACTTATAGTAATCATAATAGCACTGGCGGCTTTATTTAATCAGAAGCTTAAAGGAGCCGTTGAGAGTATATTTGCACAGTTAACATCATTTGTTGAAACACGTGGTGGAGGACAGTAATCGTAAGTAACTAAGGAGGGGATATGCGTAGTGAGAACAATCGCGGGACATTGATGATAGAAGCTGCACTTATATATCCACTGTTTATCTTTACAATAATAGCAATGTTGGTACTTGGGCTTTTGAAGCTGGAACAAAGCCTTGTACAGTTCGGTACAACAAAGATTGCTTCACAGGCGGCCAGAGAAGCTGCATATCCGGGATATGAAGAGTATCTGGCACCTGCAAGCAGCGGAATTGATATAGATGTTATGAGCTTTCCGAATGCGTCAGGTGTTGACAACTATTATAAAGAGAGAAAACTGTATGCAGGTTTTTTCAGAAGTAAGGATGAGGTGGGAAACGGTTTTGAAAATAAACTGAATGAACTTTTGCAAAAATATACTATGGTCAGTGGTCTTACAGCAGATTCGGATATAGAAATCACAGGTATAATAACACCTACGGTCAAGGCCAATACAAAGTACGGAATTAAATTGCCTAAGGGACTTGCCAAAGCACTGAGCTTGGTGGGCGCACCGGAAGAATTCACACTCAAAGAATCCGGCTACGCATTTTCCTCAAATGCAACAGAATTTGTAAGAGACATCGACCTTGGAGCGGATTTGATAGACTTCCTCTTGGAGAGATTCAATCTGAAGGAAAGGGTCGATGTCTATGTAAACAAGCTAAAGACATTAAGAGATAAACTGGGAGGGACAGGCAGGTGAGTATATGAAAATATTTTATAATAAACATGGATCGTTGACTGTATTTATGTCCCTTATTTTGACGATAGTAATGATATTCACAACCGTTTTAATAGACGTGGGCAGAATAATACTTGCAAGAAATATAGTTTCAGGTGCAGGAGATATGGCACTTAATGCGGGGCTGACATATTACAACTCGGTACTTCAGGATACATACGGACTCTTTGCCATTTCCAAGAATATGACGGAATTACATGATAATCTGGAAGTATATTTTGAGGCGACATTAAAAAGCAGCGGACTGCATGACCAAGGCTTGGTAAAAGAACTTGTTGATATAGCTTTATCAGGAAGCGGAAGCGATGAGATTTCAGATATTATGAAAATGAAACTCGCCAACGGAGGTTTTGAAGTAAGCCAGGCGGCAGGTGCAAATCTTTCCAATGCAAATATTTTAAGGGCACAGGTACTTGACTATATGAAGTACAGAGCACCGGCGGTTATAGGATATGGATTTTTGGAGAAAATGAATATTCTAAAATCATTGCCGGCTCAGCAAAAGGCGTTGGAAGATAAAAAAGATTATGAAAAAAAGCTAAAGGAGATACAAGATTTATGTATATCTATATATGAGCATTCAAGAAAGTATGAGGATCAACTTATAGACGGAAGATTTAAAACTCCTGAAGAAATAAAGACAAGTGTATTCGACTTAGGAGATGTCAATTTTCCGTATGCCACAATGGATGCAGTCAGTTATGTACAAGTGAATAAGTTACCAAAGCTTGGTAGCGATGAGTATTGGTTTTATAACGACGGTAAACCGTTGGGTGGTAAGTTAAAGGATGATGTATCAGATTTTGAAAATGATATTAGTGGACTAAAATCAGATTTTTATTCAGTTACAAGTTCACTTGCACATAATCGTATACAGAATACACCAAGTGGAAATGCTTCTTTAGAGTATGATAGATTCAGTGATTATATAAAGTATTATAATGAGTATAAGGTAGATGTAAAAAGGTTTCATACAGTTAATGCCAGATACACATCATCAAAAAAAGAATATGAGGATGAAAAGTTGGCTACTGAAAATGAGATAAGTAGTTTGATTGCTGCCAGTGATGATGAACATGACTATTCAAACAGAATATCGGAGCTGGAAAAGAAATCTAAAGATTTAACTGATGAGTGGAACAGAGTAGAAGGTTGGTATAATAAATCATTTAAAGGTGACTGGAGCAGGACAGGTGAAAATGAGGTTGTACCTGCTAATTATGGAAGTAGTGAATTATCAGATGAGCCATACGGACCAAACTTTAATATAAACAACCTAAGAGATAAATATTTGGCAGATTTAAGGAAGGATATAAATCTTCTTGCTATACCACAAATGAGGACAACAAGGGATTACTATGTTTGGTTTAGCAGTCTGAAATCTGAAGCTGAGACTATAAAGGAAAAGCTTATAAAATTGAAGTCTGAGTCTGAAGTATTAAAGGGTATTGCCGAAAACTGGAATATGCATATCGGGGATATGGCGGAATCAGGTGTAAAAGTGGATATGCAACAGGACCATGATACTAAGACTACAGGAGTAGTAATAGGATATGTTGATGAAATGATAAAAATATTTCAAAGATCTATAGACTATTCATCAAAGGTTATGGCAAATCTGGAAGCCTTTGAATATGCAGGTATAAAACCTGCCACCTCAGAGGCAACTGATGATGAATGGGTAGACGGTATAATATCCTATGTGGAAGGCTTAACAGGCAGCGACAATCTGACTACTAAAGAGGAAGTGGAGTCAAAGCAGAATGCATTACATACACTTGGAGCCTATAGACCCGCTGAGAATCTGTTATTTATGGGATTTGAGCAAAATATTCCAAGTAAAATACCTAAAGTGGTAGAAAACGGTGATAACGAAGGTGGTTTTAAGCTTGTAGATTCGGAGTATGAATATAAGGATCCGGCACTTAGAAACTTTCTGGGTGTTGAATGCTATGACAGTGAACAAAATGGCTCAAAGTACTATGTAGACCCGCTGTTTGCCTTTTTAGAAAGAAACAGTTCTGCAACTAAGCCTGAAGGAGATGCAGATGCTAAGAAAAAGCGAAAAGAGATGATCAACGGTACACATGTTGACAATAAGCCTGAGCCGGTGGAGATAAGTGATGTAAATATATCTGATGTAATGGCATCAAATGCGCAGGCTGCGCAGATTATGGATGGAGCTACAGCAGAGGATCTCCAAAGTAGTGATGAGAATAATCTGGCAGATAATGCACTTGAAGCATCAGGTAAAGCTATTTCAGGATTTGACAGGATAGGTGAGATATTGACAGGCGGAAGAGATAAGCTGTATCTGATGGCATATACCACTACTATGTTCAGTTGCTATACAACTAATAGAGAAGCAGGTGGAAATAAAGCTGAGAAGACTCTTTCAGGAGTACCTTTCAGTGAAAAAAACAATGAAGCCTACAGGGCGGAGCAGGAGTATATATTACTGGGAGACCCTAAACTGAAGAACAATGTAGAGGGAGTAAAGACAAGAATATTCGGAGTAAGGTTTTTGCTGAATGCGATATATGCCTATACAAGTGACAGTGCGTTAAAGACAGAAGCACTCACAATGGCTATGACCATTGCAGGAGCTACGGGATTTCTTGTACCTATAGTACAAAACGTACTGCTGCTTGCAGCGGCACTTACTGAGAGTGTATTTGATGTCAACGATCTGGTAGACGGAAAGTCGGTTCCTCTTTATAAAAATCCAAAGGCATGGAGAACAAGATTTGAAAGGATTGGTCAGGCTGTTGCTGAGAGTGCAGCAAGTACATTGTATAAGAAGATGAATGAGTATACAGATGAGACTAAGGAAAGTTTTAATACTACATTAGATAATTATGTAGAAGATATGGTAAATACAACTACAGGTTCTATTATAGCATCAATACAGGCACCTATACAGGAAAAGCTAATTTGGTGTATGACACAGGTGGGAGATGCAAGAGACGGACTTGAAGATAGGCTGAAGAATTCTATTAAGGAATGCTTTGATAAGATGCAGGCTGATATGGAAGCAGAGGTGGCAACAGGTGGACTGGTAGCTAAGGCAAAACTTGAGGCATTTAAATCTATCAATAATAGTGAAAGTCAAGATAAGTTAGTACAGATGATTATGCAAACAACAGGTGTTACGAAGGATAATGTTGATGAAGTAACTAAGAATTTGAATAAAAGCATTGATGATTTTTTTAAAGAAAAAAATAAATCAATGAAAAGTGCTATAAATTCAATAATAGACAAAACTAAGCTTCAAGATAAACTAAAAACAGGTGTTGGAAATGCTTTAGATGCCGCAAACAGTAGCGCACAGGAAGCCATCAATAATAAGATAAATGAGTTCAACAAGGAGTTTGAAGGTGCAGGCGGGGATGCAATGACTATTGGCGAAGGTAAGGACAAGCTTGAGTTGAACGGTTTTGATAAGACTAAGGCATCTACATTTAATATGAGCTATAAGGACTATTTGATGGTATTCCTTGCGATACAGTACTTGATAGATGAAAAGGGTGTTATATGCAGAATGGGAAATCTTATACAGACCAATGCAAGTAAGGAAGGTTCGCTCTACTATGCGGGAGAAGATTTTTCTATGCAGAATGCTTCAGTACTGTTACAGGTAAAAGCCGAAGCACAGATACAGCCTGTATTTTTGCAAATACCAAAGGTCAATAACAATAATGAAAAATTTATTGTGGATGGTAAATTTGGCTATCCGATAGATTATAAGGGAGTACTTGGATATTAAGGAGAAATATATGAAAAATATAAAAATACTGATGATAATGGGTTTATTAGGATTGGTAACTGTGATAGGTAGTGGATGTAGTAAGGCTAATGCTGAAACAGAAGGTAACAGTGTAACTAATGAAAGTATATCAACGGAAAGTAAGAGTGAGAAGGCTGAGAGTACGCCGGTGAGTAAGAAAAAAACAAAAAGGTCGGATTTTAAACAAGAGGCAACATTGGGTACTATCGGTATGATAGATTTGGATGAAGACAGTTCGTTTCCTCAGGCAGGATTTATTGAAACAGATGATCTTGTACTAGGTTTTGATGAAAATAAAGGAGAACTTGCATCTTGTTTTTTCCAAAATGTTTGTGTCAGTCAATATGATGCAGAAAATATTTGGCATGTAGAATACAGTGAAGATCTTGATAAAATCCCATCAGAAATGAAAGGATTGAGTAGCATATGGGATTCATTTTTAAATGATGGAAGAATGTATAATATGCACGGTGAACAGAAGTATGAAGTTATAGTAGATAATACAGAAAAGGTTAGTTATGGAGGAAGAGATTTTATAAGAGAAGAGGGACATATAGATGTCACGAGGAAAGATCCGAACTATACTTATGATCCTGAGTGGGTAAAGACTAAATATATAGCTTATTATTTCTTTAGTCCAAAAGATGCCGGAGCCAGTGCAGTAGATAATACAGCAGGATTTGGTATGGGAATGGCTGTATGGGGAGTTAGACCTGTAGATATGTCAAATGAAGAGGAGGCAAAGAATATGGAAGAAAACTATGAGAAGCTAAAGAAGTCGGCAGAATCCTCAATGTCAGGTCTTACAAGTTTTCAAGAGTATTGGAAGCTTGAAGATTAAACTCTATTAAGGAGAATATATAAAAACACTGATGATAATGGGTTTATTAGGATTGACAAAAGTGATAGGTAGCGGATGTAGTAAGGCTAATGCCGGTACTGAAAACAGTATAAATAGTGAAAGTACTACAAATAAAGAAGACTACCGGAAGCTTGGAAAGTAGTGCGTTAAAGAAGGAGAGCAAAGTTATGGCTAAGGATAAGCAGGAAGGTTTTATTACGGTGGAAGCCAGTCTTATATTGATGATTTTTATTGCGGTGTATATGGCACTTCTTAGTATGTTGAATGTGTATAGAGCATATACAAGCATACAAAACGCTATAGACCAGTCGGCAAAACAAATATCCGAATACTCATATATAGCCAAGAAGCTGGGAGTACACAATATAGGACAGACTGCTTCAAACGATGCCGGAGAGTTTAGCGATAAGACAAAAAAGATGTTGAATACAATACAGGTATTTTTCAATGCCAGTGCGAACGGCCTTGAAAATGCTACAGATGTATCCAACAACATATTGGATGAAAGCTCACAGGCATATCCGGAAGACATAATGGCTCAAATGGAAAATGTGGGAAAGAGTGCACAGGAAATATATGATTCCGGACAGGCGATGTACACATCGGTTACAGACTACTTCTCAGATGAAAAAGCAATATTCAACGGAATATTGGCGGTTATAAAAGACGGAGCATATGATGCGGTGAAGCTGGCGGTAGCGATGCCGATAAGCAGAGCCGTTACAAACAAGTACCTCGCCGGGTTTCCCAAAGGATACTTTGAAAGTCTCGGGGTACAGGGCGGAAAAAACGGAATAAATTACTGGGGATCAAGCTTTTTTCTCGATATGCAAAGTATCGAGATATGCGCCTCATATAAAATGAGGATCCCCCTGCCGTTTGTAGATAAATTTGATTTAAGACTGAAGAATACGGCTTCAACAAGGGCGTGGATAGGCGACGGAAGCTTTAACGAACCGAATGAGGCGGGAGGAAATGTGGCAGGTGCGGCATTGGAAGACGGTGCGGAAGAAAAACCGGGCGAAGAGGACAATTTTGATAATATTACTCCGGTAGTACCTGCGAGCAACAAGTTGAATATCCCTGCATCGGTGTGGGATAAGAATACCAAAGAGCGCGGTGAAGAGATAAGCAACTATGACAATACGGTAGTTAAAAGAAATTTGGATTCAAACGAATTCAAGGATATAAGTATTTTCAATGAAAGTGAGAAATATATTGCAAGAACTCACAGTATGGATACCGATATGATTGAATATCAGGACGGAAGCAAGTTCTTAAGGGCAATAAAAAAAGATATGAAAAGGCTTGAGGGCTTCAGTAAACAGGGAAATATCACACCGGATAAATACAATAAAAAATATTATTATCTGGTGTTAAAGAATAAAGAACTTAGTGTAGATCAGCAAAAGGCTATAGTAGCCGCAACTGAATACGCAAGCAGAAACGGAATAGTGCTGAAACTATATACGACAGAATAGGAGATGGGCGATGGTGAACTTAGTTTTTTGCATAGCATTTATGCTGACTGCGTATATTATTACAATATTTATATATAAAAAAAGATATAATACGAACAATCTGAAACAAAATATAATGTTATTTGTAATTTATCTTTCGGTAGGTATAGCGATAGGAGTTTTATATAAAATATATGCATTTGATATTCTTAAAACTTTTAAAGCATTAGCGATAATTTCTATAACTTTTATAACGGCAGGAATTGACTACAGAGAGAAGATAATACCGAATGAAGCGGTTGTATGCATTATAGCCGTCGCCTGTGTGATGATGATAATAAATGCTTTTACAAACAGTGTGGAAGCATTGGCAATATTTATAGACTCTCTTGTTGCAATGCTTATAGGAGTTGTGTTGTTTGCGGCAAGCAAGGCGATAAGCAAAAACGGAGTCGGAATGGGAGATATAAAGCTTGTAGGAGCACTGGGTCTGTACCTTAGAACATATGCACTTATGGGAGTACTTTTAGTGGCACTTGTATCCATTGCGATATACGGATTGATAAAAGTAATTTCAAAGAAGGCCTGTGTAAAAGATGAGATACCTTTCGGACCGTTTGTGGCTTTCGGAGTGACGGCTTGTATGATATTGGGATTTTAGGAGCGATATATGAATATGAAGAGAATATTGGCACCTATAATAATCTTACTGTTGGTGTTAGGTTGGGGAAATATAATAGGCGGAAATGCCGAAAAATATAAAAGCTATACGGAGCATATGAAAAATGCAAAGACTCTGGAGTCAAAGGAAATCTACATAGACGCCATTGACCAGTATAAGAAGGCACTTGAGTATACAAAGAATAAGTTACCTGTACAGGAAGCCATGTTGGATGATTACCTGAAGCTCAAAAAGTATAACGATTTTGAAAAACAGGGAAACGCCATACTTGAAAGCTATAATTATCCTAAGAATGTAGCAAAAAAAATGACCGACTATTATATAGACAGGAAGCAGACTGTAAATGCACTTAAGCTTGTCAATGCTTATCTTGAAAAGAATGCGGAAGATAAAGATTTTTTGGCACTTCAAGGAAAACTTAGAGGAAGTTGTTCCGAAGTGTATTTCGGAAGTGATGATATAAAGATGTACGGCAACGGTTTTTATGTGTTTGTGGATGACAATAAACAGGGACTTTTAAAGTCTGACGGCAGCGATAAGATAGCGGCTATATATGACAAAATTTATCCGTACGGCAAGGAACCTGAGTACGCTCCGGTATGTAAGGATAATGATTGGTACTATATTGATAAGAACGGATATAAAAAGCTTGCACTTGACTTTAATGTAGAAAGCCTTGGAGTATTCGGCAATAATTTGGCACCTTATTGTAGTGAAGGTAAGTACTCTTATATTGACGCAAATGCAAAAAAGGCAAGCAAAAACACCTATGATTTTGCAAGCGGTTTTGCAGGTAAGAGAGCGGCGGTAAAAAATAATGGCAAATGGGCAATTATAAAGTCGGATTTTTCACAGGTTACAGATTATATATATGACGATGTGGTGTTGGATGAATGCGGATTTGCTACGGCACAGAATGTATACATTGCAAAGCTTGACGGAAAGTACCATATTTTTGGACTTGACGGAAAGGTAAAGAATGGTGAAGGCTTTGATGAAGCGAAGGCCTTTGTATCGGATGAACCTACAGCGGTAAAAAAAGACGGCAAGTGGGGATTTGCAAACAAAAAAGGTGAAGTGGAATTGATTACCGACTACAGTGATGTAAAGCCTTTTTCAAACGGATTTGCGGCGGTATATGACGGAAAAAAGTGGGGTTATATAAACAAAAATAATACTGTAGTTATTGATTTTGAGTTTAATGAAGCGGGCAGCTTTAACAACAGCGGTGTTGCTGTAGTCAGAAAGCCCGGCATAAAATTTATACAACTTGTAAAATAGGAGGTTTTTAATGAAAATCAGACTGGCTTTGGTAGATAGTGATGAGGATTACAGGAAGAGATTGTCAGACTTTTATATTAAAAATTATCATGACAAAATAGAAATAATGACATTTTCTTCATTAGATTCATTTGAGAGCAACAGAGGCAACAAACCTATTGACGTATTGCTTGTATCCGAGGATATTGAAGACGATTTATCGTTCTATACCGAGAAGATGAGCGTGGCGTATCTGTGTGACAGGGATTTGATAGAGAGAAAGAACAATATAAAGGCTGTAAATAAGTTCAAAAAGCCTGAGAAGATATATAAGGAGATTTTAAACATTCTGGCGGATTCATCAAACGGAGATATTGCATATAAGTTCAATGACGGAAACAATACCCTTGTAGAAGTTTTTATGCCTGTAAACGGAGGTGCAGGTGCTACATCACTGGCTATTGCATACGGAAAGAGACTTGCGATGCAGGGTATACCTACTTTGTACTTAAACTTTGAACTTCTGAACACATCCAAACTCTTTATGGACGGTGAGGGCAGTATAGGATTTGATGAAATAATATATGCAATCAAGAGTAAAAAGCAAAATGTTCCGCTGAAGATAGAAAGCAGCGTGGTAAAGAGTAGAGAAGGTCTTGATTTCTTTAATGAGGCTAGAATTGCTCTTGATATGCTTGAGATGAATGATGAAAATATCGAACTTTTGATAAGAGAATTACAGGGAATGGGCAAATACAGGCATATAATTATAGACAGCGACCTATGTATGGGAAGCAGATTGAAACTGTACTCCAAGCTTGCACATAAGATAATTCTTGTATTTGAAGAGAGTGCCATAGGTATGAAGAAAATGTCGGATTTGAACAGAGCTTTGCAGCTGCTTGAAAACGGCGGAAATATCGATATAACCAATAAAATAACCATTATCTGCAATAAGGTAAAAGATGTAAATGCCGTGTCGATACCGGCAGACCTTTCCGTAAGAGAATTTGTAAAGAGATACAATGCAAGTGATGATTTGACAGATGTGTTGAGGCAGGTTTCTTTTTTGGATAATTTGAGATAGGAGGCATATATGTTTAAGAAAAATACAACCGACAAAGGTATTGAGCTTATATATGAAATTGATGAAAATGAAAAAATTGACAATGTAAGTATCGGAATGATGAAAAACAATGATATTGAAGATTTATTTCCTGTAGACATGATAACAAATGATACAAAAACACAGCTTAAGTATCAAGTCGGAAAGTCAAAGAGTCTGAATGAATATATAACGGAGGAACTTACAAAAGAAGAGCTTTTGGCGGTATTTGAAAATATTTGTAAAGATATCAGCTGTATAGAAGAGTATATGCTTTTGGAAGATCAGGTAATATTTGATAATGATTATATATTTGTGGAAGGTAATAATATAAGGCTGATTTTATTACCTATATATAATAGAAGAAATAATGTCAGCGTAAATGTATTTTTTAAAAATCTCTTACTTGATATGATGGTAAATAATGAAAGGGCGGCATATTTTGCATCCGACATAACCAAGCAACTTTCACAGGAAGAAAATTTCTCCTATGACAATTTTTTGAATATGCTTGATGCACTGAAGCAAAAAAGATATATTGAAAAGCCGATTATAAGAAAAGATGAAAGAAGTGATGAGTTCACGGAGAAAAAAGGGCTTGCCGACAGGAAGGTATATAATATAGAAGAAAATATTTCAAAACCGCTACAACAAAGGCAATATCAAGCAAATACCAATTTTGAAAATAATGACAATTCATATAAAAATATATCAATTCCAAATGTCGCAGTGCAGGCTGCAAGTTTTGATAAGCAGCCGCAAAAGGTTGAAAAGAAAAAGGGATTGTTCGGCCTTGGTAAACAAAAGGAAGCACAGGCTTCAAATGAATCAGGATTTGAGAGAAGCAATAACAACAATCTTTTGATTCCGGGCAGAGAAGAACCGTTGAATGTAGGAAGCCAAAGCAAGAAAGAGAAAAAGAAGTTTTCACTGTTTGGCAAAAAGAAGGAGAAGGAAAATAAGCCGATTGAGAGTGTAAAACAGGTTCCTAAGGCTACATACGGTGAGACCACAGTACTACAAAATCCTTCAAATATCGGTGAGACCACATTGCTGGGATTTTCACCTAATATCATAAATTCATTCTTGATATGGAGAAGAACAGGTGAAAAGATAGTGATAGATAAATCTGACTTCAGAATCGGAAGAGAAAAAAATTATGTGGACTTTTGTATAGATGACAACTCTTCGGTCGGAAGAAACCACGCGGAAATAATTCAAAAGGACGGAGCATATTTTATCAGAGATTTAAGGTCACTTAACTTTACCAGAGTGAACGGAGAGAAGGTATCACCGAGTTTGGAAGTGGAACTTTGGGATAATGATGTAATAAGCTTGGCAAATGAAGAGTTTGAATTTCACATAGGATAAGATATGAATTATTTTTTGGCGGCACAGACTGAGGTAGGTTTAAAGAAAAATTGTAATCAAGACAGTGTTATCCTAAAAAGAGCAAAGTTTAAAGGCAGGGAAGTTTGTATTGGGGTCATTTGTGACGGAATGGGCGGACTCTCCTGTGGTGAGTTTGCAAGTAAAAGTATAGTTGAAGCGGTTTCAGACTGGTTTTTACATCAGTACAGCAGGTATAGTGATGTTTGGAATGAAAGTCAAATGAGAACGGATTTTATAAACATCTTAAGCTCCGAAAATGAAGGGCTGCTCTACTATGGTAAAGAGCACGGCATATATCTGGGAACCACCATAACTGCGATACTTTTGGCGGATAATAAGTTTTTTGTCTGCCATGTAGGCGATACCAGACTTTATAAGATATCGGAAAAAGGTATGGTACAGCTGACAAACGACCACACTGTTATCGCAAGAGAGATAGCGGAGGGAAAACTTAGTATAAAGGATGCAAAAAGCGATCCCAGAAGGAATGTACTTTTACAATGTATAGGTGCAACTAAGGATGTAAATCCGGATATCTTTTGCGGAGAGGTAAGAAGCGGAGATATATTATTACTTTGCAGTGACGGCTTCAGACATGAGATAAGCGAAAAGGAAATCCTAAAGGCAATTAAAGGATGTGATAATTCAAAGCTTAATGAAAGACTGAGAGCGTTGATAGACTTAAATCTTAAAAGGAGAGAACAGGATAATATTTCTGCAGCTTTGATAAAGGTAAAGTAGGTGAGATATGTTGGAGATTGGCAGCCTTTTAGACGGTAAATATAAGATTTTAAACAAAATCGGACAGGGCGGTATGAGTATTGTTTATCTGGCTATGAACGAAAAAGCCAATAAACAGTGGGCTATAAAGGAAATGAGAAAGGAAAAGAACAAAAATTGTGAGGTAATGAGACAGAGTCTTATCACCGAAACAAATCTCCTAAAAGAGCTCAAGCACCCATACCTGCCAAGTATTGCGGATATAATTGAAAATGAAGATACAATAATAATTGTAATGGACTATGTGGAAGGCAGAGCGTTATCCGATATTTTATCAGAAAAAGGTACTATTGATGAAGCGAGTGTGGTAGAGTATGCAATTCAATTATGTGATGTACTTGACTATCTGCATTCGCAAAATCCTCCGATAATATACAGAGATTTGAAGCCTTCAAATATAATTTTAAAGCCTGACGGCAAGATAACTTTGATAGATTTCGGAACGGCAAGGAGATATAACTATGACAGTATTTCAGATACCACCTGTCTTGGAACTATCGGATATGCCGCACCTGAGCAGTTTGCAGGTGAAAATCTGAGGCAGACGGATGCAAGGACCGATATATACAATCTCGGTGCGACCATGTATCATCTTCTGACAGGTGTGAATCCGTCAGAGCCTCCGTATGAGCTTTATCCTATCAGAAAATGGGATGAGAGACTTTCAGACGGACTTGAAAAGATAATACTCAGAGCCACAAGAAAGGACCCTGAAAGAAGGTTTGAAAACTGCAAAGAGATGGCGTATGCACTTAAGCATTACAAAGATCTTGACGACTCATATATAAGGAGGCAAAAAAAGAAGATATTCCTTTTTGCAGCTACAATTACGATTTCCGCTTCAAGCTTTTTTGTCGCAATGGCGGCAAACGGAATGGAAAAAAGAGAAATATCCAAGGTCTACAACAATTATTTATCTGAAGCTACACTGACTATAGCGTCGGATAAAAACAAAAATGATATTGACGGCAGAGTTTTAAAACTTTTAAACGATGCCGTAAATATAGCACCACAAAAAACAGAGGCATATATAAGGATGCTTGATTATTACTGTGAAAGCGGACAAACCGGAAACGGACTTAGGGTGCTTTCCTCAATGATTGCATCAGGGAAAGGAGAACTTGAAAAAAATGATGACATAATGATGAAAATGGGACAGATATATTTTCTTGGGAACAGTAAAGATGCCGACTTTGATGTGGATTACGGCACCGCTGCAAGATATTTTGATAAGGTGGACACAAAAAAATACCCACAGGCCAAGTATTATTCTTCACTTTCAAGAGCTCTGTCGGAGATAGGCAGTGACAGTGAAACGATAGTTAAGGATATGAACAATATTGATGAGTATTTGAATACGGGGGTAAAGGAGGAGGAAAAGGTAGAAATATATACCACATTATCAAAGATATACAGAGCAAATGCTTATACTATACAAAAGTCGGGTGAAAAGCCTTTTGACAAATCTATTGAACTTTTGGATAAGGCAAACGAGATATTGAAAAGTCCTTATATAGAAAGTGAAATAAAGGAAAAGTATTTGCCGGAAGTGTACTTCGGATTGGCGGATGCCTACTACAGAAGAGCAAATATTGATTTGCAGGATAAAAGAGCAAAAGAAGATCTGTATGAAGCTGTCACATACTACGATCAATACCTGATATTTGCTACAAATACACAGTCCATTCTGTTTGAAAACAGGATAGGAGATATCTATAGAACTCTTGGAGAATATAACAGGGCGGCGGATAAATACAAGGATATAATAAAAAAATATCCTGATGATGCTACAGCTTATATAAGTCTTTCCACGATGTTACTTATAGATATGAAGGATGTGAATTCTTCTGTGGAAGTCTACAAAAAAGCAAGTGTTTTGCCTGATATAGAGTCAAATTCAAATTTTGTTTCATTGAAGAATAAATTACAAAATGTCGGAGGCATCTGATGCATAGAATATTGTATTACAGCGGAATTTTTACAGGGAGTATAACTTTTATAATAAGCTTTATCATCTGGTTTAAGCTTGGTATAAGAAAGGCGTTCAAAGATACCATAAACTACGGTTCAAAGAAGAGATGGTCTGTGGATGCCGGTATGCAAAATAAGACAATGCCTCTCAGAAAGACAGGTTCAGGCAGACTGTTTGCAGGCAAAGCGGTAAGAAAAATAAACGATTACAGTGTGCAAAATAAGCATAAAGAAATCACAGAGACTGTTCTTTTGGAAAATTATCACGGTCAGGAATTAAAAGATATCAAAAAAGATATCAATTTTGAAATTATTGAAGAAATAAATTTAATAGCAGGGGGTAGATAGTTTTATGAATGTTAGAAGTAGGAAGGTGATGGCGGTAATTGTTTGTATCTGCTTTATGATACAAATTATTTTTAGATCTTTTAGTTTTGATTCAATGGCTACTCCTTCAAATACGGTAATAGCGTTGATTTTTAGAGATACAAACGGCTATCATATAAGAAATATTTCATCATTTTTAGAAAGCGACGGCACTATAACAATGCCTACACCGAGAGACCTCGGAGATACAAATGATGAGAGCTATTCCAATTGGAGTCCTGTACTTATAGAGAACTCCTTTGATAATGTAAAAAAGGTGATAATGAACGGCGGACACCTTGATATTGAAGACTATGATGTATCAAATCCTCCGACACTTGCAACATCATCCGTTGCAACACCTTCACTTGCTACAAGTGCAAATTCCCAAAGAACGGATATTGTGATAAGAAGCGGATTCTTACCGCTTACAAATGAAGAAAGTGAAAATGCAAATATCACAATATACAGAAGTAATGTATTATTCGGTATCGGAAGTACGGTACATATTGCAAGAAGAGGCAGACTGAATGTTATCAGTGACGGTATGAAGCAGTTTGTATCAAAAAACGGCAACAAAAATCAGATTTTCTTCTTGGCAGTACAGCCGCCGGTTGAGGAAGTACCTGAGAGTACTCCTAATGAAGTGCCCGGAATTACACTGTCTACCGAAGAGAGCAGACCGGCTACAAGGGCAGAGAATAATACTGTAGGTGAAGTATCAAACAATGCCGAAAACACAGGAAGCAGTAGAATTGACAGCAATATTGGTACAACTGATATCCGTACACAGAGCACCAATCACTCTACAGGTTCATCAAATGTAAGAACCAATGTGTCGTCAACAAGTGAAAGAACCAATACAACTCAAAGTAGCAATGTGAGTGTACAAAATTCTTCAAATACTCAGGGCAGTGATACACGAAGTGAAAATATACAAAGCGGTAATACTCAGAGCACAAATACAGTCGAAAACAATGTACAAAACAATGCAAGCAGCATACAAAGTGAGAGAGTATTTACACCTATGGGTAACGGAAGCGGACATAGTACCTACAGCAGTGTAAAGCCAAGAGTAAGTATACACAATGAAAGCAACCAAAATAACGGTTTCCTGAATACAAAGTCCACATCTGTAAATGTAAGCGATGACAACTTCAATGCCGATAATTATTCAGTACTGGTATATAAGAATGTAGGCGGAAAAGAAGTATTGTCAAATGCAAGATATTCATGGAGTCAGGAAGGCGGCAATCACAAGGCAAATATTTTATTTGATGATGACGGAGAATACAGAATTTCTGTTGTAAAGAATAATGCCAAGTCACAAGATGATAAAGTAAAGTTTGAGCAAAAAGTGAATGTGGATTCCACAGCGCCGTATATCACCATAACCGGTGTAGAGGATTTGACGGCAAATGCAAGGACTGTTTCACCTGTAGTAAAATACAGTGATGTAAATATTGATTTGTCAAAATCAAAGATTACTTTGACATCCGTTGCTGACGGAAAGGTAATAGAGCTTTTATATAAGGCAAAGAAACAGGGCAGCGGATATGTTCTTAATCTTGACCCTATATATATTGACGACAACTATGTACTTACCGTAACCATATATGATATGGCGGGAAATGTTACAGAAAAGAAAGTCAATTTCTCAGTGAATAAAAACGGTGCAACATTTAAGTTTAAACCGGAAGAGCTTGTAGGTGGATATACAAATAAGCCTTTTACACCAAGTATCGAGGTTTGGAACACTGATGAAATCTCTATAGTTTCAGCCACAATAAACGGTATGGACGAACCTTATGAGTTTGTAGGCGGTGAACTTAAATTCTTAAACCCTATAAATAAAGACGGCAAGTATGTATTTAACCTTGAGGTCAGCGATACGGCAGGTAACAAGTCTTCGATGAAGCCTGTAGAAGTTATCTATGATGCTACAAAACCGGTATGTATAATAAACGGAGTTAAGGAGGGCGAAAGCTATGAGGGAAGTGTAAATATTATTTTAAGCACCGAACTGCCGGGAGATGAGATATCATCCGTTTGGCTTGACGATAAGCTTTTATCCTCAAATGAGTATAAGATAAATAACGGTAAGGTTGAAATTGTTGCAGATACCAAGGGAAGTCACACCCTTAAGGTACAGGCAAAGGATAAGGCCGGAAACTTAAGCGAAATTGAGACGGTGAACTTTGAGATAAAGGTTCCGAATGTGAAATTATCTTCAATTTCTCTACTGCCTTGGGCGGCAGTCTTACTCGGATTGTCACTCGGATTCGGCGTTATCTTAGTATATAAGAAGCGTAAAAAAGGTGACGAAGCATAAAATTTTGCAATTACCATTTTTAAGAAAAATATATTTATTGAAAAAGCTATACAACTATGCTAAAATAATTTCGCATAAAGCTTGTTGTCGGTTATCGACATAGAAGGAGAATGTTTATGAAGCATGTTGTTACTTTAAATGAGAAAACTCTTAAAGAGAGCTTAAAGCGTGGTGGTTGTGGTGAGTGCCAGACTTCTTGTCAGTCAGCTTGCAAGACATCTTGTACAGTTGGAAACCAGGGCTGTGAAAACCCTAACAGATAAGACGCTTGTATCAAACCCCCTTTTCGGTCATTGACTGTTAAGGGGGATTTTCGCGTTGTACTATTTGCTTTGTAATAGAAAGAGGAATAATTTGTTACACCAGTATAAGAATAACGGATATAATATAGTATTGGATGTCAATTCAGGTTCGGTCCATGTAGTGGATGAGCTGATGTATGATGCAATGGCTGTCGGAGAGAAGCTTATAGGTGAGATAGAAGCGCCTATAAAGCTTGACGATGAGACAAAAGCCAATATAAAAGATGCTCTTATTGACAAATACAGCGAAAAAGAGATAGATGAGGCTGTAGCCGATATACAGGAGCTTATAGATGCTGAGGAGCTCTATACAAAGGATACCTATGAGCTGTATATCAATGATTTCAAAGAGAGAGAGACTGTAGTAAAGGCACTTTGTCTGCATATTGCTCACGACTGTAATCTGGCATGTAAGTACTGCTTTGCGGAAGAAGGCGAGTACCACGGCCGAAGAGCTTTGATGAGTTATGATGTAGGTAAAAGAGCGCTGGATTTCCTTGTTGCAAATTCAGGCAACAGAAAGAATCTTGAAGTGGATTTCTTCGGCGGTGAGCCGCTTATGAACTGGCAGGTCGTAAAGGACCTTGTAAAGTACGGAAGAAGTCTTGAGGAGCCGAACAATAAAAAATTCAGATTCACAATAACTACAAACGGTATGCTTTTGAATGACGAAATCATGGATTTTTGCAATAAAGAGATGTCAAATGTGGTACTCAGTCTTGACGGCAGAAAAGAAGTAAACGATGCTATGCGTCCTACCAGAGGAGGCAAGGGAAGCTATGATACTATAGTTCCTAAGTTTGTAAAGTTTGCAAAGAGCAGAGGCACCAAGGATTATTATATCAGAGGTACTTTTACAAGAAATAATCTTGAATTTTCAAAGGATGTAATTCACTTTGCGGACCTCGGATTTAAGCAGACAAGTATGGAGCCTGTTGTAGGCGAAGAGAGTGAAACTTACGCCATCAAAGCTGAAGATATTCCTAAGATTATGGAAGAATATGATAAGCTTGCGGTAGAGTATATCAAGAGAAAGAAGGAAGGAAGAGGATTTAATTTCTTCCACTTTAATATAGATTTGACTCAAGGACCATGTGTTGCAAAGAGACTTTCAGGTTGCGGATCGGGTACGGAGTATCTGGCTGTAACACCTTGGGGAGATTTATATCCATGTCATCAGTTTGTAGGTAAGGATGAGTTCTTACTTGGAAACGTGTTTGACGGTCTTAAAAGAAAAGACATCAGCAATGAGTTTAAGCTGTGCAATGTTTATGCCAAGCCTAAGTGTAAAGATTGCTATGCAAGATTTTATTGCAGTGGCGGCTGTGCTGCAAATTCATACAGCTTCCACGGATCTATTACAGATACTTATGATATCGGTTGCGAACTTCAAAAAAAGAGAATTGAATGTGCAATAATGATAAAAGCAGCGTTAGCTGGGTAAAATAGGAGAAGATAATGAAGGACAATAAGCAAAAGGGCTTAACCTCTCTCTTTATCACATTTGTAGTTTTGGCATTTTTAGGTTTTCTGGCTTTCAATGTTTTGCAAAGCGGAAAACACAGCAATGTAACCAAAGTGTCACATACTGCTGAAGAAACTACTATAACAAGCGCAGAGTCTTCTGCGGCGGGAGAGAGCAAAGAGAGTGCATCAAGCGTTGAGAGCACTAAAGCCGATGAAAGTTCGTCGGCAGGTGAAACTAAGGCAAATACCGAGAGTTCACAAGCTGAGCCCGGCAAAGAATCAGAGAGTGCAAATGAGAGCAAAACTGATGAGAGCGGCAAAACTTCCAAGTTCGGTATGGGAAAGATTAAACTCGGACTTGATTTGGCAGGTGGTGTAAGTATCACTTATCAAACAGTGGAGAAGAACCCTTCCGATGAGGATATGGCGGATACCATCTATAAATTACAGCAGAGAGTTCAAAACTACTCAACAGAGGCTGAAGTTTACAGAGAGGGAACAAACAGAATAAATATTGATATTCCGGGTGTATCGGATGCCAACGCCATCTTGGATGAACTTGGAAAACCGGGTTCATTGGTATTTTTGGATCCGCAGGGAAATACCGTACTTACAGGCGACCAGGTGGCAACAGCCAAAGCCGGTATCGTAGATAACAACGGTAAGAGCGAGTATGTTGTATCACTTACATTTACAGATGAAGGATCAAAGGCTTTTGCAGAGGCTACAGCAAAGCTTATCGGTCAGAGAATTGCAATTGTCTATGACAATGTAGTGTATTCAAACCCTACAGTTCAGACGGCAATTACAGGCGGTAATGCACAGATTACAGGTATGACTTCATATGATGAAGCAAAGAATCTTGCATCTACTATTCGTATAGGTTCACTTTCACTTGAGCTTGAAGAGCTTAGAAGTAATGTTGTAGGAGCAAAGCTCGGACAGACAGCCATATCTACAAGTATGAAAGCTGCAGTAGTAGGCTTTGTGGTTTTGGCGGCATTCATGATCGGAATATTCCTACTTCCGGGTGCGGCATCTGTACTTGCGCTTGCACTTTATATCATACTTGAAGTTCTTTTGCTGTCGGCATTTGAAATCACGCTGACGCTTCCGGGTATAGCGGGTATCATACTGTCGATTGGTATGGCGGTGGATGCCAATGTTATTATCTTTACAAGAATAAAAGAAGAGATTGCACTTGGAAAGAGTGTATATGAGTCCATCAACTCAGGATTTAAGAAGGCTCTTTCAGCAATCATTGACGGTAACGTTACCACACTTATAGCTGCGGCAGTGCTTTATATTCGCGGTTCGGGTACTGTAAAGGGATTTGCACAGACACTTGCGCTCGGTATTATCCTTTCAATGTTTACCGCACTCTTTGTTACAAAGTTTATACTTAAGGCTTTCTATAATGTAGGTCTTGACGATGCGAAGTTCTACGGCAAGAAGCCGAAGAGAGAGCCGATTAACTTTGTCGGAATGAGAAAGATTACTCTGAGTATTGCGGCTGCCATACTTATAATAGGAGTAATATTTGCAGGAATTAACAAGTCTAAGATCGGCGGATTCTTCAACTACGGACTTGACTTTAAGGGCGGTACATCAACAAATGTTACATTTGATAAGGATTACAGCCTTGAAGAGATTTCAAAGGATATCGTACCTGTAGTTGAATCTGTAACCGGTGAGGCCGGAACTCAGACTCAGAAGGTACAGGGTACAAATCAGGTAATTATAAAGACAAGATCACTTTCACTTGATGAAAGAGAGAAGTTAAATAAGGCACTTGCAGACAAGTTCGGTGTAGATGCCGAAAAGATTACTGCAGAGTCAATATCAGGTGCGGTAAGTTCAGAGATGAAAAAGGATGCTGTAGTGGCAACAGTGCTTGCGACAATCCTTATGCTTATCTATATCTGGGTAAGATTCAGAGACTTCAGTTTTGCTGCAGGTTCAATACTTGCACTTTTACATGACGTATTTGTAGTTATAGCTTGTTATGCAATATTCCGTTGGAGTGTAGGTTCCACATTTATCGCATGTATACTTACAATCCTCGGATACTCAATCAATGCAACCATAGTTATATTTGACAGAATAAGAGAGAATAAGGCTATCTTGCCTAGGTCAACTTCTAAGGAAGAACTTATCAACATAAGTGTTACGGAGACACTTACAAGAAGTATTTATTCTTCACTTACAACATTTATAACTATATTCATACTGTTCCTTATGGGAGTTTCTTCAATCAGAGAGTTTGCATTGCCGATTATGGTCGGAATAGTTGCAGGTACATATTCTTCAGTATTCTTATCAAGTGTCTTCTGGTATATACTTAGCAATAAGTTTGACAAGAAGATAGAAGAGAAGAAGGCTGAGAATGCCAAGAAGAAGAAAAAGACTAAAAAAGTCGAAATAAATAAAGACAGCAACGGTGCTGTAGTTTAGGTATTTTATGAAATATGAGATAAAGGCTTTGGACAAAAAAGCTAAAAGTGCCACTATGGAGACGGTCCACGGTACGCTAGAGACTCCGCTCTTTATGAATGTAGGTACCGTGGCGGCCATAAAGGGTGCCGTATCCACCGACGACCTTAAGGAAATAGGTTGTCAGGTGGAGCTTTCAAATACTTATCACCTGCACGTAAGGACAGGTGATAAGCTTATTAAAGAATTCGGCGGTTTGCATGAGTTTATGCACTGGGATAGACCGATACTTACGGATTCGGGCGGCTTTCAGGTGTTCTCACTTGCAAAACTGAGAAAAATTAAGGAAGAAGGAGTAAACTTCAATTCACATATAGACGGCAGAAAGATTTTTATGGGACCTGAGGAGAGTATGCAGATACAGTCAAACCTCGGCTCCACAATAGCTATGGCGTTTGATGAATGTCCTCCGGCACTTGCCGAAAGAAAGTATATAGAAGCTTCAGTGGCCCGTACTACAAGGTGGCTGCAAAGGTGTAAGACGGAGATGGAAAGACTGAACTCTTTGGAGGATACGATTAACAAAGAGCAGCTTTTATTTGCTATCAATCAGGGCGGAATCCTTGACGATGTAAGGATTGCACACGCCAAGGAGATAAGCGACATGGATCTTGACGGCTATGCTATAGGCGGTCTGGCGGTAGGTGAAAGTCATGAGGAGATGTATCATATCTTGGATGTTACTGTAGAACATTTGCCACAGAACAAGCCTACATATCTTATGGGCGTAGGAACTCCTATAAATATTCTTGGGGCTGTGGAAAGAGGAGTGGACTTTTTTGACTGTGTATACCCGAGCAGAAACGGCAGGCACGGCCATGTATACACAAATCACGGAAAGTTAAATCTTTTTAATAAGAAGTTTGAGTTAGATAAGAGACCTATAGAAGAGGGATGCACTTGTCCTGCTTGCAGATCCTATTCAAGAGGTTATATCAGGCATCTTTTGAAAGCAAATGAAATGCTCGGTATGCGTCTTTGTGTATTGCACAATCTTTATTTCTATAATACAATGATGAGTGAGATTCGCACAGCTATACGCGAAGGCAGATATACAGAATATAAAAATAATAAAATAAGAACAATGCTTGAGGGTTAAAGAGGAGAATTATGAATATTTTAGCGGCAGCAAATGCAGGTGGAGGTTTTGGAGTAGGTGCTTTTGCGATGTATGTTGTGTTCATTGCAGCAATTTTTTACTTTATGGCTTATAGACCTAATAAGAAGGAAAAGGCTAAACAGGCTGAACTTTTTGCAAGTCTTGAAGTCGGTGATACTGTAGAGACTTCAGCAGGTTTTTATGGCGTCTTGATTGATATTACAGATGATACTGTAATAGTTGAGTTCGGAAATAACAAGAATTGTCGTATTCCGATGAGAAAAGATGCTATTATAAAAAATGAGAAAAGTGAGTAAAATCTAAGCACATCTTCGGATGTGCTTTTTTTGGAAAGGCGGATATGGACAGTTATATAGTACTGGATTTGGAGTGGAATCAAAGTCCGAACGGCAGAGAATACAGCAACAAAGATCTTCCCTTTGAAATAATAGAAATAGGAGCCTTAAAACTTAATTGTGATTTGGAAATAGTCGATGAATTTCACAGAGTGGTAAAACCTACAGTGTACAAGAAGATGCATTTTAAGGTGCATGAGGTGGTGCAGATAGGTATCGGAGAGCTTAAGAGAAAGGGTGTACCCTTTGTAGAGGCTATAAATGATTTTTACAGATTTTGCGAGATAGATGACAGAAATAAAAAAAAGATAATTTGCACCTGGGGAAACCTTGACCTTGTGGAGCTTCAGAGAAATATAAAGTTTTACGGCGTGGAAAACAAGTTTGAATATCCGCTTTTTTATTATGATCTTCAAAAGCTTTTCAATATCAGATACCCTAACGGCGAACAGGATCGGATACCTCTTGAAAGAGCCGTGCATATGCTGGGTATTGATATAAGAAGACCGTTCCACCACGCCTTTGATGATGCTTACTATACGGCGAGGGTAATGCAGAGAATGGACTTTTGGCCTGTAAGCGAGTACTATTCACTGGATTATTACCGTGTACCGAGAAATCCTGAGGAAGAGATTTATTTACACTTTTCAGGTTACTCAAAGTTTGTATCCACACTGTTTGATACAAAGGAGGAGGCTATATCCGATAAGCACAACTCAGACCTTATCTGTGACAGATGTAACAGGATGTTAAAGAAAAAGATAAAGTGGTTTTCTACAAATCAAAGAAACTACTACTGTATAGGTATCTGTCCGGAGCACGGATATGTCAAAGGCAAGATAAGAGTAAGAAAAAACGACGGCAAATACTATGTGATAAAGACCACAAAGGTGGTGGATGCGGATGTGTTTGAAGAAGTAAGGCAAAAGTATGAGGAAAGCAAGATAAAGAAAATTATAAAGAGCAGAAGAAGAAATGCCTATAATATGGGAGATGTCTAATTGGAAAAAGAAACTGTTGTAAGAAAGATAGATAATAAAGATATAGAAGAATTGTATCATGATGATAGTATAAAATTGGCGGCGGATATAATAAAGTCCGGCGGATTGGTGGCATTCCCTACAGAAACCGTATACGGTCTGGGTGCAGACGCATTTTTGGAAGAGGCTGCAAAAAAGATATATGCCGCAAAGGGCAGACCGAGTGACAATCCGCTGATAGTACATATTGCAAATGTAAATGATGTTGAAAATATTGCAAAGGACATACCCGATATTTTCTACACACTTGCAAAAAAGTACTGGCCGGGTCCTATGACCATAGTCTTGAAAAAAAGAGATATTATTCCTTACGCCACAAGCGGCGGTCTGGACACTGTAGCTGTAAGGCTTCCAAGTAATGATATAGCAAGGGCTCTTATAGAGGTAGCAGGAGTACCTATAGCAGCACCGAGTGCAAATACCTCAGGCCGGCCTTCACCTACAAAGGCAAGCCATGTATTTGAAGATATGAACGGCAAAATAGATATGATAATAGACGGGGGTGCGGTAGGTATAGGTGTGGAGTCAACCATCATAGACCTTACATCGGATATACCTACACTCCTTAGACCGGGTGCTGTTACTCTTGAGATGTTAAGAAAGACTTGTGAAAGGGTGGATGTAGACCCTGCCATAGAGCATTTACTTACAGGAAGTGAGGCTCCGAAGGCTCCGGGAATGAAGTATAAGCACTATGCTCCGAAGGCGGATATGAAGCTTGTAAGAGGAGATGAGCGCGCGGTTTTAAGGTATATGAAAGATAGGATAAAAGACTGTGACAAAAAAACGGCTTTGCTTACCGTAGATGAACATAAGAAAGATTTGGAAGCGGAGGCAAAAGGAAAGAAAGGCATAAATATTTTAAGCCTCGGAAGTATAAAAAATCCCGACAGTATTGCACACAATCTTTTTGATATCCTAAGAAAATGTGATGAGCTGGGTGTAGAGTACATACTTTCCGAAGTCTTTGATGAAAACGGAATAGGAAAGGCGATAATGAACAGATTAAAAAAGGCTGCAGGTTTTGAAATAATTGATGTAAGGTGAATTATGAGCGAGAAAAGAGAAGATTATATAAATTGGGACGAGTACTTTATAGGCGTGGCTAAGCTCAGTGCGAAAAGGTCTAAGGACCCTAACACACAGGTAGGTGCCTGTATAGTAAGTGAGGACAATAAGATACTTTCAATGGGCTATAACGGTTTTCCAAGGGGATGCTCGGATGAGGAGTTTCCGTGGGGAAAGGACCTTGAACTCAGCGACCCTTACAATGCAAAGTATTTATACTCCACACATAGTGAGCTTAATGCCATATTGAACTACAGAGGCGGCTCACTTGAGGGCAGCAAGATATATGTTACACTTTTTCCTTGCAATGAATGTGCAAAGGCTATAATACAGGCAGGGATAAAGACCATTATATATGAAGACGACAAGTATGCAAACAGCCCTTCTGTCAGAGCAAGTAAAAGGATGTTGAATGCGGCAGGAGTAAGGTACTATGAATATCAACCAAGCGGTAGAAAAATAGAGATAACGGTATGACGGACAAGAGATTACAAAATATATTGGATAAACTGGATGAAGCATACGGCACTGAAAAGAAGATGTATTTGGAGTACAATACTCCGTGGCAGCTTCTTTTTGCCACTATTTTGAGTGCACAGTGTACAGATGCGAGGGTAAATATAGTTACAAGAGACCTCTATAAAAAATATGACAGCCTTGAAAAGTTTGCTGAGGCAAGTGTGGAGGAGATGGAAAAAGATATTCATTCCATAGGCTTTTATCACAGTAAGGCAAGAAATCTGATAGCCTGTGCAAGAAAGTTGCTTTCAGATTTTAACGGGGAGGTTCCAAGCGACCTTGAGAGTCTTTTAAGTTTGCCGGGTGTGGGAAGAAAGACCGCCAATGTAATAAGAGGAAATATCTTTGATATGCCCAGTATTGTGGTAGACACACATGTAAAGAGAATTACAAAAAAGCTTGGGCTTACAGAAAGTGACGACCCTGTAAAGATAGAGTTTGAGCTTATGGAGATTTTGCCCAAAGACCACTGGATACTGTGGAATACCGACCTCATAACACTTGGAAGAACTATATGCATTGCAAGAAGAGAAAAATGTGATATCTGCTTTTTGAGAGAGGATTGCCCGAGTGCGAAGGTATGAGAATTACGGATTATGTAGCAATTGACCTTGAGACTACGGGAGTGAGTGTTTCAAAGGATAAGATAATAGAAGTCGGACTTATAAAGGTGAAAGATTTTCATATTGTGGAGATGTTTTCCTGTATAATAAATCCGAATATGCCTGTGAGTGATGAAATTTTAAATCTAACCGGAATAGATGAAGATGAAATAAAGTCTGCAAAATATATACAGGATGTAATCGGAGAGATAGTGGAGTTTTGTGAGGGCTTTGATTTGCTGGGACACAATACCATATTTGATTACAGCTTTGTAAGAAAAGAAGCAAATAATGCAGGGCTTGATTTTGAAAAGAGAGGTATTGATACATATAAGCTTTGTAAGAAAATATTACCTCCGGATGTAAAGAAAAATCTGACTGATGCCTGTGCTTATTTCGGAATAGAGAGAAAACATATGCACAGGGCATTTTCAGATGCTTATTTTACACATATGCTGTATCAAAGTATACTGAGGTACTGCCCGGAGCTTGAATGTGACACCGAAATGATGAAAGTAAAGCTGAAAAAGTTTATTCCTATCAGAAAAAGAACAAAAGAGGACTTGCAGAAATTACTAAAGTGTCATAGAATTGTTTGCAAGGTAAATATCGACTTGCTTTCAGAGTCTGAAGCCAAGCGAATGATAGACAAAATTTTATCTCAAAAAGAAAAGAGGTTTATATGAAGAATAATAAAAGGCGAATTGTTTCGATAGTAATAGTTGCAATATTAGTTCTGGCAATGGTAGTTCCGGTAGTAGTTTCAGCATTGGTTAAGTGAGAGGATGATGGGAATTGAGAAAGAAAACAGGTAATATAGCGGTCGCAATTGCAGCATTTATGGCAGTTGCAGGCTTGGGAATAAGCAGTGGAGCAGGTAGAGTAGATGTATTGGCTGCAAATCCTCAGACAAAAGCTGAGAAAGCAAACAGTGACGATTCAAAAAAAGATGATAAGTCCGCTGACAAAAAGGCTACACAAAGTGGGGCATCAGAAGAAACCACAGCCGCACCTGAGACTACAGCCGAGGGAGAGAATAAGGATGAAGCAGGAAGCGCCGGAATACAGGCTGAGAAAAGACTTCCAAAGGGCTTCAGTATAGAAGGACTTGGAGAAAACATATCCACATTGGATGCGTTAAGTAACGCACTTAATTCATTGCAAGAGAAAGCGGATGCAAAAAAGTTTGTTTTGGATGTAAAGGGAGAAAAGCTTGAGAGCAGCTTTGCAGAGCTTGGAGCCAATATATCCAATAAAGAATTTATATTGTCGGAGGCTGAGAAGTTTACCACAGGAAATATGCTTGAGAGATTTGCAAAAAGCTCAGAGTTGCTTGAAAAACCTGAGAATATCACTCCCGATATAGAATTTAATGATGACGCGGTTAAGTCGTTTTTGAAAAATGCCAACAGGAAAAACCCCGATGCGCCTGTAGATGCGACTATAAAGAGGGTGAACGGTGCTTTTGAGATAACTCCTGAGAAGGAAGGCTATGCAATAGATGCCGACTCTACAGTGGAAAAGCTTAAAGATGCCGTTTTAAAGGATAAAGAAGAGACTATAGTGGCGGATGTTACCAAGCAAAAGCCGAGTGTTACGGCTGAGGAGCTTAGCAACATCAAGGATGTACTTGGAACATTTACCACAAACTATTCATCATCCACATCTGAGAGAGCCACAAATATTGCGGTAGGTACTGCAAAGATGGACGGCGTACTTTTGATGCCGGGTGAGACATTATCAGGATATGAAAGAATGCAGCCCTTTACTATAAATAACGGTTATAAGATGGCTAAGGCATACCAAAACGGTCTTGTAATAGACAGCGTAGGCGGTGGAGCCTGCCAGATAGCAACCACACTTTATCAGGCTGCTCTTAGAGCAGAGATAACTATTACAGAGAGAAAGAACCACTCTATGATTGTCGGATATGTACAACCGAGCGGGGATGCGGCAATAGCGGGAGATTATAAAGACATCAAAGTTACAAACAACAGAAAGACTCCTATATATGTGGAGGCTATAACATCCGGAAGAGATGTCACATTTACTATTTGGGGTAAAGAGGACAGACCGGCAGGAAGAACCATAGAGTTTGTATCTGAGGTACTCAGTGAGACTCCGAAGGGTAAGACATATATAGATGATAATTCCAAATCAAAGGGATATATAAAGAAGGAGTCTGACGGACATAAGGGAAGAGTTTCAAAGCTGTGGAAAATTGTAAAGGAAAACGGTGTTGAAGTAAGTAAAGACTTGATTTCAAGTGACACTTACAGAAAAGCGGATGATATATATATAAGAGGTACAAGAAGTACGGCGCCTGCCGCACCTGCACCTGTCGCGCCTGCACCGTCAGAGACACAGGCATCCGAGTCTGATAATTCAGGACCTGCAGATACTCAGGCACCGCCGGAGACACAGGCACCTGATGTAAGTCAGGGACCGGCTTTCGATCCGAACCTGAATCCGGGACAGTAATGAAAAGATATATAATATTTTGCGGATATGCGGGACTTAAAGGTTCTCTGAAAATAATAGAGAGCCGATATGACGAACTTGTAGGATATTTTAATAAGATATATTTAGACAGTGTAGCCTGTCATATTCAATACAGAGGTTATTATGGGAGATATTTATCTCCCATAAATAATGATAGACCTGATATTAAGCCTGTAGATATAAACAGTATATTTGCAGGCTTTAGAGGTAACATAGAAGATGTGACGGAGGGCGGTATACTTGATACATTGTACAATTTTGCAAAGTCACATAGATGCGGATTTGAAATAGAGATGAAAAAAATACCTGCCGTTCAGATCTGTATTGAGGTTTGTGAGTACTTCGGGCTTAATATATACAGACTTTTAACAGACGGAAAGCTTATAATGACCGACGATCCTATAGCTGATTGCAAGTACTTAAAAGATAACGGTATATCAGCAGAGATAATAGGTCATTTAAGCAAGGGACTTGATAAGGCGATAGTGGATAAAGAAGTCACGGAGTATGTCAACAGACCTACTGAAGATGAAATTTTTAAGGTGATAAAATATGAGAGAGAAGATATTATCGGTAATTGAGAAAAACTCCAGAATTGATATTGAAGAACTGGCTATTTTGCTGGGTGAAGATGAGACAGCCATTGCAAATGAGATAGCGGATATGGAAAAAGAAGGTGTGATATGCGGTTATCACACACTTATAAACTGGGACAAAACAAATAATGAGAAGGTGAATGCACTTATTGAGGTAAGAGTCACACCTCAAAAGGGAATGGGATTTGACAATATTGCAGAGAGAATCTATCAGTTTTCAGAGGTAAATGCGGTATATTTGATGAGCGGTTCATTTGACTTTACCGTATTTATTGAGGGCAGAACAATGAGAGATGTGGCACAGTTTGTATCGGACAAGCTTGCACCTATGGATTCCGTACTTTCTACAGCCACACATTTTGTGCTTAAGAAATATAAGGACCATGGAACCATACTGTCTGCAAAGAAAAAAGATGAGAGGCAACTTATAACACCATGAGAGATCCGTTATCAAATACAATAAAATCAATAAAGCCTTCGGGTATCAGAAAATTCTTCGACATAGTAAATACTATGGAAGATGCCATATCACTCGGTGTAGGCGAGCCTGATTTTGAAACACCTTATTTTATCAGAGATGCAGGTATATATTCTCTTGAAAAGGGTAGGACATTCTACACATCAAACTCAGGTCTTATGGAGCTTAGAGAGGAGATAAGAAACTATCTTATAAGAAAACTCGGTGTGGAATATGACCCTAAGAGTGAAATGATTATCACTGTAGGCGGAAGTGAGGGCATCGATATTGCTCTGAGGGCAATGCTTGACAGAGATGATGAAGTACTGATACCGCAGCCTTCGTATGTATCATATGTACCTTGTACAATACTTGCAGGCGGAAAGCCTGTAATAATAGAATTAAAGGCTGAAGACGGATTTAAGCTGAAGGCAAGTCAGATACTTGAAAAAGTAACCGATAAGACAAAGATACTTATACTGCCTTTCCCGAACAATCCTACAGGTTCGATATTAAATATGGACGAGCTTAGAGAGATTGCAAAGGTATGTATTGCAAAGGACTTATATGTAATTTCCGATGAGATATACTGTGAGCTGACATATGAGGGTGAGCATGCTTCTATAGTACAGATAGAGGGTATGAAGGAGAGAACCGTTTTGATAAACGGTTTTTCAAAGTCATATGCGATGACAGGTTGGAGACTTGGATATGCTACAGGACCTAAGGAGATTATTTCACAGATGACCAAAATTCATCAGTATGCCATTATGTGTGCACCTACCACAAGTCAGTATGCGGCTATAGAGGCACTTGCACATGGTGATTCCGATGTGGCAAGGATGAGAGAGTCATATAATCAAAGAAGAAGATACCTGCTTCACAGATTTGATGAGCTTGGAATGACATGCTTTGAACCGCAGGGAGCATTCTATGTATTCCCAAGTATAAAAAGATTCGGGATGAGTTCGGAGGAGTTTGCGACAAGACTTCTTGAAGAGCAAAAGATTGCGATAGTACCGGGAACGGCTTTCGGTGAATGTGGCGAAGGCTATGTGAGAGTTTCATATGCATATTCTATGGAAAGATTAAAGGAAGCACTTTCAAGGATTGAAAAGTTTGTGAGGAGCCTTTGATGAATATTGTATTACTTGAACCTGAGATACCCGACAATACCGGAAATATCGGAAGAAGCTGTGTGGCGACGAATACAAGGTTACATCTGATAGAGCCTCTGGGCTTTAAAATAAATGAAAAACGAATCAAGAGAGCCGGTATGGACTACTGGGCAAAACTTGATGTCACCGTCTATTCAGATCTTGAGGATTTCTATGAGAAAAATCCGAAGGCAAGAGAGCATATGTATTTTGCCACTACCAAGGCACATCATACATATAAGGATGTGGTATATGACAGTGATGAATATATAATGTTCGGCAAGGAGAGTGCGGGAATCCCTGAAGAAATACTTGCCGAGAATGAAGAAAACTGTATAAGGATACCTATGTGGGGAGATATAAGAAGCCTGAATTTATCAAATTCGGTAGCTATAATACTGTATGAGGCACTTTCACAGCACGGCTTTGAAAAAATGCAACTTACAGGTGAACTGCATAGACTTACATACAAATAAAAAATACTCCGAAACCAAGCGGCTTCGGAGTATTTTTAATACTGTTAGTGCTTCTCATACAGATAATCATCATTTTTCTTTGGCGGTTTTTCATTCAGGTTGCCCACGTCAAAGGTAGTCTCATCCGAGATATCGTTTTCATTGTTTTGTCTCTCATCAACCGGAATATCGTTTACCTCAGTTCCTTCGGCGGAAATAAGCTTGGTCTGATTGATTTCACTGTTGTTAAAGTCCACCGCACCTTGATTTCCGGCAGTATCTGAAACATATGCCTTTATACCGTAGGTATCAAAATCAAAAGTGGCCCTGCCTTCGTCCTTATCAAGTTTTGTAGGCAATATCTTTTTGTCATTGCTGTCTATCGCATATATATTGTCATAGTCGATATCGGAATGTGTGTCCTCGAAGGTTATATTCAGTTCACCCTTTTTTACAAGCTGCGCAAATATGGTCGGAGCGGTCGAGTCTATCTTGTCAATCTTTTCATATATAGTCTGTGACATAGTATTAAGATTGGTTGCCACCACCTCCAAAGTACCGTTTTTTGTAGCTGTAGCCTCATATGTATTTCCGTTTTTTGTAAAGGAGAGCGGCTCATTGTCAAGCATCATAGTGAAACTTTTTAAAGGGAAAAAGCTTTTTTGTACCACCTTGATGTCAACAGTTTTTGAGTTCTCCACCGACTCTACAGAAACTTCAAACTTAGGCTGTGATGTAACTGCAAAAAATATGATTACATTTACGAATATAAATGCTATTATATACTTGAGTTTTGAAAACCTCCTTTTTTTAGGTTTTTCATTTACATTGGTTTCATCTGCCATAGATAATCCTCACTTTCACTTGTACAAGCAATCTTTGACTAGAATAGCAGACTTAAAATAAAACTTCAAGTTAAAATTTGCATAATAGTAATATAAGAAAATAAAGGAGTTGTTATGATAGAAAAAGCGGTGAAATTTGCTACAAAGGCACATAAAGGTCAGTTTAGAAAAGGAACTAAAATACCTTATATCACACACCCGCTTGAGGTATGTTCGATAGTATCACTGATGACAGACGATATAGATGTAAGATGTGCGGCGCTGCTTCATGATACCGTGGAGGATACGTCTGTGACTGTTGAAGATATTAGAGAGAATTTCGGCGAAAGAGTGGCAGCTCTTGTAAGTAAGGAATCGGAAGATAAGTCAAAGTCATGGATTGAGAGAAAGACACATACATTGGAGCATTTGAAAAAGGAATGTATTGAGATCAAAATGATAACCTTGGGAGACAAGCTGTCAAATATGAGAGCCTCCGCCAGAGATTTTTTGGCTTTTGGAGATGAATTTTTATTAAAGTTCAATGAAAAGGACAAGGTAAAGCAGGGTATGTACTATTTCGGCATACTGGATTCTATAGAAGAGTTGAAGAACTACGTGTTTTATAAGGAGTATGAGAAACTCTGTAATTTTGTATTTGGAGATGTGAAAGAGAAGATATGAGAGACGGTTTTGTAAGAGTTGCAAGTGTAACACCCGATATCAGAGTATGTGCTGTAACATACAATAAGGAAAATATAAAAAAGGCGATTGAAAAAGAGTGGGAAAATAAAAGTAAAATCATAGTGTTTCCCGAGCTTTGCCTTACAGGCTATACCTGCAATGACTTATTTTTTCAAGATATACTGATCAGTGAAGCAAAGAAAGCTTTAAAGGAGATTGTAGAGTTTACATCAGGTCATAAGTCTGTTGTATTTATCGGCCTGCCGCTTGAGTTTAAGGGTAAGCTTTACAATGTTGTTGCGGCAATATCCGATGGTGTGCTTTTAGGTTTTATAAACAAGCTGAACTTGCCGAACTACGGCGAGTTCTACGAGGAGAGATACTTTAACAGAGGTTTTGAGGAGCCTGTATGGGTGGATTTTTTTGACAATGTGGTGCCTATGGGAGCAAATATACTCTTTGAGTGCACCAACTTTCAGGGGCTTACAATCGCAGGTGAAATCTGTGAGGACCTTTGGGTGGCCAATCCTCCAAGTGTATCTCATGCACTTGCAGGTGCAAATGTTATTATAAACGCTTCGGCATCAAACGATATAGTAGGTAAGAAGGCTTACAGAGATCTGCTGATAAGCAATCAGTCAAAGAAACTTGTATGCGGCTATATCTATGCCAATGCAGGTGAGGGTGAGTCCACACAGGATCTTGTATTCGGAGGTCAGGACATTATTGCTGAAAACGGTAAGATATTGGCGGAAAGCAACAGATTCAAAAATGAGGCTGTGAGAATTGAGATAGATATCAACAGGTTGAATTTGGAGAGAAGAAAGCAGACTACTTTTAAGACCTGTGATGATGAGGGGTATTTTAAGGCGGAGTTTGAGCTTGATATAGAAGAACTTGAACTTGAAAGAATCTTTGACCCTAAGCCTTTTGTACCGGACGATCCTACAAAGAGGAGTGAAAGATGTGAGGAAATACTTACAATACAGGCACTCGGACTGAAGAAGAGATTGGTTCACACAGGTATAAAAAATGTGGTACTCGGAATTTCGGGAGGTCTTGACTCCACGCTGGCGCTTTTGGTCTGTGTAAAGACATTTGAGATGTTGGGACTTGATAAGAGCGGAATAAAGGCTGTTACAATGCCCGGTTTCGGAACTACGGACAGGACATATAATAATGCCTGTGAACTTACAAAGAGCTTAGGTGCAAGTCTTGAAGAGATTTCCATTGTAGAGTCTATAAAGAGGCATTTTATTGATATAAAGCATGATATAAATGTGAAGGATGTCACATATGAGAATGCACAGGCAAGAGAGAGAACTCAGATTTTGATGGATATTGCAAACAGGGATAACGGACTTGTGGTAGGAACCGGAGATTTGTCTGAACTGGTACTTGGTTGGGCTACATATAACGGCGACCATATGTCGATGTACGGCGTGAACGCTTCCATACCGAAGACATTGGTAAGACATCTGGTAAATTACTATGCCGATACTCTGAGCAATAAAAAGATTGCGGATATACTTTATGATATTTTGGATACACCTGTATCGCCTGAGCTTTTGCCGCCTGAAAACGGTGAGATAGCACAAAAGACCGAGGATTTGGTGGGACCTTATGAGCTACATGATTTCTTTTTATACAATGTATTAAGATTCGGATTTATGCCGTCAAAGATATACAGAATGGCAAAAGCGGCATTTGATAAAGAGTATGATGATGAGGCTGTACTTAAGTGGCTTAAGGTGTTTTATAAGAGATTCTTTGCACAGCAGTTTAAGAGGTCAACTTTGCCTGACGGGCCTAAGGTGGGAAGTATAGCCGTATCTCCGAGAGGCGACTTAAGGATGCCGAGCGATGCAAGCAGATACCTTTGGGAGCAGGATTTGGAGAATATAAAATGATTACTTCCACATCCAACAAAAAGATAAAAGAGCTTGTAGCAATGGTCAAAAAAAACAGTGTCGGTAAGAAAAAGAATGCCTACATTATAGAAGGAATCAGGATGTTTTGTGAACTGAAACCTGAAGAGATACTCGAGGTTTTTGTCAGCGAAAGCTTTGAAAATGAAAATAGAAGCTTACTGAAAAATATTTTTCCCGAGTATGAGACTGTAAGTGACAGAGTATTTGACTCCATATCCGATACCAAGACACCTCAGGGAGTTTTGGCGGTTGCAAAAAGAAAAGAGTATACACTTGAGAGTATATTAAAAAATGCCCAAGCACCGTTTAGTTTGTTGATACTTGACGGCCTACAAGACCCCGGAAATCTGGGTACATTGGTCAGAGCCGGAGAAGGCGCCGGAGTAAGCGGCATTATTA
>ERZ772945.267-NODE-267-length-43849-cov-4.555282_pt1 | contig 43849 bp, 36 predicted proteins | sample MGYA00511681_ERZ772945 | MGnify/ENA primary metagenome ERZ772945 (study PRJEB29015, sample SAMEA2737943) | human oral metagenome | biome: human oral; feature: human-associated habitat; material: dental | place: China | collected 2143 ...
CGTGACCGCCATCGTCGAATGCCCCGTCTCTGCGAGGAGCTCAAGAATCTCACCGAGCGTCGTCGTCGGCTTGATGTTCGAATCGCTGCTCACAAAGCCGGACTTATAATTCTTAACGCGCGAGACCATAGCGGCCTCCGCCTCGATGTTCTGTGAGCCGTAGATGAACGATATGCCGCCTTCCTTCGCGAGCGCAATCGCCATGGTATCGTTCGAGACGGCCTGCATGATGGCAGACGTCATCGGGATATTCATCGAGAGCCTCGGCTCTTCTCCCTTTTTGAACTTCACGAGCGGCGTTCGGAGCGATACGTTGTTCGGAATGCACTTGTCGGACGAATAACCTGGAACAAGAAGATACTCTCCAAACGTATGCGATGGTTCCTTAAAATAGAATGCCAACGTAGCCTCACCCTTTCTTTGACACGACTTCCCTGACTCAAATATATTGTCGCTATTCTACTATAAAGGAAAAACTCTGTCAATGCAGATGTCTCTCGTCCTGCTCCGCCCAAAAGAATACCGGCTAACCCTTGCGCTGCATAGAAAAAGCGCAGGAAATCGCTTTCCTGCGCTTTCAGATCCAACTTTTGGGCGTGCTCCAGCATTACGCCAGTCTGCCTTTTTCGAATCCCATGGATTATACGGTCACAATGCCAAGGACGATGGCAAAGAAGAGTGAAATGATCGACAGCCCCCAAAGCCACGGTCCACAGAAGCGCAGGAGTTCCTTGATAGAGACGCCCGCAAGCCCGCAACAGAGGAATGTCGTCGCTGCGTGCGGGGTGACGAGAACAGCGAAGTTCTTGCCGACGAGCATCGCGTTCGACATGTTCTCCGGGCTAATGCCGTACTGTTCGCCAACGCCGATCGCAAGCGGCAGGAGACCGAAGAAGTACGGGCTCGTGCCGAGCATCATGCCGATCGGCACGGCAAAGATGCCCATGATAATATGGAAGTATGGACCGAGTACAGACGGGATGAGCATGACAAGCGTCTCTGCCATCGCATCCATCATCTTCGTCCCAGTCAGCACGCCAAGGAATACCCCGGAGGCGAGCAGGATCATCGGAACGCCAAGCGCTTCGCCCGCATGTGCCCTGATGCGCTTGCTCTGCATCTTCGGATCGGGGAAGTTCACGATGAGCGCGAGCGAAAGACCGATCATAAAGGCAGCGTAAAGCTGGATCTTCGTGAAGCAGAGGAGTGCGATCACGCCAACGGTGAGGAGAAGGTTGAACCAAAAGAGTTTCGGCCGCTTAAGTGCAGCGGCTTCCTCATCGGAGATCTGATGCGCCGAAGACGCATCCTCATCCATCTCCGCCGCCTTGCCCGTCGGATGAACTCCAGCTCCGCGCCGCTTTTCCAGCACGCCCATGAATGCGGCAAAGAAAAGTACCATGACGATGCCGACAATCTGCAGCGGAATGAGGGTATGCCAAAGCGCATTGACATCCGCGTTCAGGATTACGCCGACGCGTGCGACGGGACCGCCCCACGGCAGGAGGTTCATGATACTCATTGCCGCGCCTATGATCACGCAGAGGACGACGGGGCGGATATGCAGTTTTTTGTAGATCGGCAGCATCGCAGGAATTGTCACGAGCAATGTCGCGGCGAGCGCCCCGTCGAGATGGGCGATCGTTGCGATGCAGGCGGTCGACACGGTAACAAGGATGACGTTCGAACCGGCGCAACGCACGAGGAAGTCGACGAGCGGATCAAAGAGCCCGACCTCCGACATGATCGAAAAATAGACAATGGAGAAGATAAAGAGCACGGCGACCGGCATGGTCGTTGCCACGCCCGCTTTCACGAACCCCGAGATCTGTGTGAAGTCAAAGCCGCAGACCGCGGCACAGAGAATGGGAACAATGACGAAGATCGGCGTCGGGTGCGCCTTCGACTGCAAGAGCAGATAGATGATCAGGAAGATCATCACAAAACCCGTAATGGCGAGCAACATGCAAAAACCTCCATTCCCAAATTGTCTTACCCCAATCCGAATGTATCGGACTGTTCCATTTCATAGAGAAAATATGTGACTGCGACGAGATCTGCCGAGCCGCCAGGACTGATCCACGAATCAATCAGATGCGCGTCGAGTGCTGCAACCGCTTCACGTCCCGCCTTCGTTCCCATGCCCCCAAGCGTAAGGATGCGAGCGGACTCGCGCTGCACCGCATAGAGCGAGGGAAGATCACGTCGCCCGATGATATTCGTATCCATGTTGTGCGCCATGAGTACGAGAAGGACATCGACGAGCGAATCGTTCAGCAGTGTATGCGCCGCCCTGCGCAAGCGATAGGTTGGCAAGGCATACTCGCGGACAAGCGGGAACCCTGCCTCCGCCTCGCCGCGCACGCCCGTCAGACCGTAGGCGAGATAGGCTGCCTCGCCCTTCGTACCGGGCACGACATCCTGTACGAGCGCGCCATAGTCCGTGCGGCAGAGTCCCGCGCAGACCATCCGCGTCACATCCAGAACCGCATTGGCGGTCAGCCGCCCGCCATGTGCTAAGAGCCACCCAGCCGAACCGAGCAAAACGCCGAAACTGAATATCGCTCCCTTGTGTGTATTCACGCCTCCCGTGCGTGCATACATGGCTTTTTCTGCCGCGCAGCCGATCAAACGAAGCTGCGTGAGCAGTGTATCGAGATGCCTATGCGCCGCCCCCATGCGCGCAAATTCCGCGAAGTATGGTGCAAGCACCGCAGCCGATACTTGAAATGTCAAGAGATCCATATCGTCGTGCGCCCCATTATTCACACGATCCACGAGCCCCGGCTTCGGCGTCGCCGCCACTTCTACGAGCAGCGCCTCCACGGCGAGCGCGGCAAGGCGATCCGCACGCTTTGTTTCCCATGACAAGGCCGTATTCAAAGCTCGAGTGGCTTGATCTTGCGCACGACATCGAGGATCGTACCGTCACGCGCCTCTAGAATGGCGATCACCGAATCCTCCCATTCGAGCTCGTCCGGCTCGCCCACCAGGCTGTACGCTTTCTCTTGCAGCGCCTCTATCGTCGTATGGACGATCCCTGCCGCATCGAGGCACTCGATCAGATCCCCGCGCGCCGGATTGACCGCGATGCCGTAGTCCGTCACGAGCACGTCCACGCAGTCTCCCGGCGTCGTCACGGTGACGACCTTCTTGCAGACCGTCGCCATCCGCCCGCGCACGAGCGGCGTGACAATGATGCAGCACTTGCTCCCCGCCGCCGTGTCCGGATGCCCGCCCGGCGCGCCGCGCAGCACGCCGTCCGAGCCGGTCAGCACATTGACGTTGAAATCCGTGTCAATCTCCAGGGCCGCAAGCACCACGAAGTCGAGCTTGTTGACGTAGGCGCCCTTGTTCGCTGGATTCGCGTACTCGCTCGTGGAGATCTCAAGATGCTTGTCGGGATGCGCCGCGAGATGCTCGATTGCCTTCGTGTCAAAGTCCTGCGTGTCGAGCAACTTGCGCACGAGCCCCTTGTCCATGAGGTCGCAGATGTTGCCGCCCATGCCGCCGAGAGCGAAGCCCATCACGATCCCCCGCTCGCGCATATAGTCCTCAAGGTAGCGGTTGACCGCGAGCGACGGCCCGCCGACGCCCGTCTGGAAGGAGAACCCGTCCTTAAAGTACGGCGTCGCCGCCATGATCCTAGCGCAGTTCTCCGCCATCATGAGGTTGCGCGGATCCTCGGTGACGCGCGCTTCCTTCGTGCCGATCTTCTTCGGATCGCCGATCGCATCCACGACGACGACACAGTCCACATCGATCGAGGAAATGGTGGCGGGCATATTCGGGAACGGAACGAGCGTGTCCGTCACGACGACGACATGATTGGCATAGCGCGAGTCTGCGACGGCGTAGCCGAGCGTGCCGCAGTTGTTCTTCCCCCCCGTGCCGCTTGCGTTGCCGTAGTCATCCGCCGACGACGCCGCGATAAACGTGATGTCGATGGAGAGTTCCCCCGTCTCGATGGCACGCGGGCGTCCGCCGTGGCTGCGGATGATCGCCGGCGTTTTCAGTTTCCCCGCCGAAATGACCTCGCCAATCCGTCCGCGCACGCCCGAGGACTGGACGCCGATGATCTTGCCTTCCTCGATGTAGTCCGCGAGGAGATCCTGTGCACTGCCGAGGGAGGTGGTCGCGACCGTCAGATCCTTGAGTCCCATCTCCTCGACGAGCACCTTCATGACCATGCTCGTCACATAGTCGCCGTTGCGAAAGGCATGATGGAAGGAGACGGTCATGCCGTCGTGCGCGCCGCATCTCTCGCACGCCTCACGGATCGAGCCGAGCACCTTCGATTCCTGCGGCTTCTCTGCGCGGCGCACCACTGGCCCTGCCTTATGGTAGGCCTTGCCGTCCATATGGAATTTGCCTTGGTAGACCTCCTTGCTCCCTGTGAGGAGTTCGTCTGGAATCTCTCTGCCCACTGCATTTTTCATATCCCTGCACCCCCTTTTACAAATCGCCGTGGTAGACGCCGCACGCCTTCGCAAGGGCGATCACGCGCTGCGCGTCCTCGATGAAGGGGATGTCGACCATCTTGCCGTTCACCGTGTAGACGCCGACGCCCCGCTTCGACTGCTCCTCGTAGCTGCGCACGTAGAGCTCCGCTGTCGCGATCTCCTTCTCCGTCGGGGCAAAGGTCTTGTGCACATAGGCGATCTGGCGCGGATTGATGAGGCTTTTGCCATCAAACCCCATCGCGTGATCGAGTTCCACCTCCGCGCGGAAGCCCTCCTCATCGTCGAGCGATGTGAACACCGTGTCAAAGCATTGGATCCCCGCCTCACGCGCCGCGAGCAGCATGAGGCTGCGCGCCGTATTGATCTCGATGCCGCTGCGCTCGGTGCGGACGTGCATGCTCTTGCGGAAGTCGCCGCCCGAAATCGCCACGCCGAGCATACGCTCCGACGCTTGGCAGATCTCGCGCGCGTTCAGAATCCCCTTCGGGCTTTCGAGCGCCGCCATGAGCAGCGTCCGCCCCTCCTCGACGCCGAACTCCTTCTCCGCCGCAAGCACGTGCTCCTCGATCCGCCGCACATCATCCGCACTCTCGCATTTGGCGATGCGCACGCCATCCGCGCCGCCCGCGACGCAGACGCGTACATCCTCCTGCCAGTGCGGGGTATCGAGCCCATTGATGCGTACAATGACCTCGGTATCCCCATAGTCGATATGCTTCAGCGCATGGTAGAGCGAAAAGCGTGCGGCGTCCTTTTGGTTCTCCGCCACGGCATCCTCGAGATCGAGCATGATGCTGTCCACGCCGTAGATATAGGCATCCTTGATCAGTCCCGGGCGCTGCGCGTTCATGAACATCATCGTACGGCGCAGGCGGAACCGCTCCGGCCTTGGTCTTGGAATCATTGGACCACACCTCCCCACGGAATATTCTTATCGGATATGCCGGCGCTGCGGAACACCGCGCACTCCACACGCGCGCGGATCGTGCAGTCCAAAGCGCCCTGATCCACCACCTGCACGCGCGCAGACGAAACGCCGAGGCGTTTCAGCGTGTCCAGCACGGTCTTTTGGATGGCGCGACCGTATTGGTTCATGACGCTGCTCTCCAAACGCAGCTCGATGCCCGCCGTGCCCGGCTCAACCGTGACCTGCACATCGCTGGATTCCAGTGTCCCTGCCATCGCCATTGTCTCAATCTGCATAACGATCCTCCTACCCATCAAGTATAATATCATCATAGCAGGAGCCATATTCTCTGTAAACGCTCCCATTTTTCCGACTGTGGCATTCGATAAAAGAATGTTTACTGTACATTTTGTAATCGCAAAAGCGATGGAAGTTATGATATAATAAATATTGTATATTCGCTATTGAAGAGGGGATGGGTAGTCAGTCTGTCCTTAAACGAAAAAGGCATTGCACGAAGATAAATTTACCTTCGTGCAATGCCTTTTTTGATGCCGTATGTTACCAGATCTTGCCGAGCATGAACCAGACGCGCCCCTTTGCCTTTGCCGCCTGGCTCAGATTCTCGTCGCCACCGATGCGCCGCGCGTAATCGAGACGCGCAAACCAATCGTTCGGCTTGCTGTAGGAAAGGCCGATGCCGTATCCCTTGAGCGTCATACCCTCGGACTGGAACGACTTGTAGCTCGCATGCCCCATGTCGAAATACGTGCTCGCGACGAGTCCCGGCACGTCCGTGTAATAGCGCGCTTCGAGCGTCGCGAGATAGCCCATGTCGCCCGATCCCTCGCTCTGCGGATACGCGCGGACGCCGTTCGCACCGCCGAGCGTGAACTGTTCCGAGCTGTCGAGTGCATGGCTCGCGAGCTGTCCCGCGAGCTTCAGCGAGAGGTCGCTGCGATGGCCGACCGCCTGCACGAGCTTTGCCGATGCCTCCATCTTCGTATAGGCGCCATCCGTTCCGCCGACCGCACCGAGCCGCTTTGCATAGCTGGAATCCATGGAGATCGTTCCCGTCGTGAGCGTTGCCGTGTACTCCGTCATGAACGAGCCGCTGCGCACGCTGCCTTCCACGCCGACGTGGACGCTGTGCGACTGCTTGTCGCTGTCGGCAGCCCCTGCGAACTTTCCGATATCGTCCTTCAGCTTGCGGTAGTCATACCCGTACTTGACCATCAGCGCGCGGTCGCTCTGATGGTATACGGGGCGCTGTCCGAAGACGCTGATCGTATCCGCACGTCCGTAGGCGCGCCAATCCCTGAACTTGCCGCCGAGATGGTAGTCCATGCGGCTATAGCCGAGTCCGAGCGTCGTCCCGCCGCGTCCGACAAGCGTCTCGTAGTTGATGTAGTAATTGTGCAGATCCTGGTTCGATATCATGCCGCCGACCTGCATGCGCGCCCCCGTTCCGTCGATGTCGTAGAGACTGTGCTGCAGGCCGTAGCGATAGCGTCCCGTCGCCTGTCCGCCGTAGTTCTCGGCGTACAAGATGGTGTTCTCGCCCTTGCCGTCCTCGATGCGCACGGTGATGTCGCTCGCGCCGAACTCCTTGCCGGGCGAGAGCACGGCGACGGCGCGCGTGCCGCTCGCATCGGAGAGCGTGTAAAGCGTCGTCTCAAGCTGCTTCGTGCGCACGATGTCCCCCGCCTTCAGTTGCTTGACAAAGCCCATTGCAATGTCGTCCTTGAGCTTGCTGTGGTTCTCAAGGCGCACGTCGCCGATGTGCCCGGGGATGAGCTTTATGAGCACCATGCCGTCCTTGCTCTGCTGCGAAGGCAGGTACGCCGCTGCTGCAGGGTAGCCGTGCTGGCGGGCGTACACCGTCAGCGCATGGATTGTCGCGTTGAGATTCGCGAGCGTCTTTCCCGCGCCCATGCCGTCTTGGAGAATCTTCGTCAATTCCTTTTTGTTCAGGTCGAGCTCCAATGCTTCGAGACGGAAGTTCGTGATCGTGAACTTCACTTCCTCCTCCGTCGCGCCCTTGACGGGCAGGTTGTCCTCCATCGAGACCTCCGCCTGCGGCGCCTGATCCCGGATATCCTGCCCCGGCTTCGAGAGCGACGACGCAGCGAACGCCGTGCCCGCAAGCGATCCTGCGATCCATGCCGCAAGCACGCCGCCCGCACCAATACGATATGCACCCTTCATAAAGTCCGACTCTTCCCCTCTGTAAAAAATGATCCCTGTTATTTCTCTTGACTCTAGTTTACTGATACGGCAGCGGGAAATCAAGCCCCAATATTTTCTCATCCCTCCCGCCTGCCGATCGCAAAGTACGCGCGGCTTCCCTTGGCCCCGCGCTCGACCTCAAGCCGTGCGGGGATACGCGCCTCAAGCTCCGTGACGTGCGAGATGATGCCGACGAGCCGTGCGCTGTCCTGCTGCAGCCCGACGAGCGCTTCAAGCGCCGTGTCGAGCGTCTCCATGTCGAGGGAGCCAAATCCCTCATCGATGAACATCGTATCGAGCCGCACGCCGCCCGCGTACGACTGCACGACGTCGGCGAGCCCGAGCGCAAGCGAAAGCGAGGCGAGGAACGACTCGCCGCCCGAGAGCGAGCGCACGCCGCGCGGCCGCCCCGTCTCCGCATCGAGCACGGAAAGCTCAAGCCCTTCCCAGCTCCTGCCCTTCGTCTGATCCTGTCCGAGCTCGCCCATGACAAGCTGAAAGCGCTGGCGGCTCATGATCGAAAGGCGCGCGTTCGCCGCGTCCATGACCTCGCAGAAGATCGAGCGCTGCACGTAGGTCTGGAAGTGAACGCCGTGCTCGCCGCCCGCGACGGAAGCGAGACGCTTCGCAAGGCGGTAGCGCGCATCGAGTTTTTCATGCCGCTGCGCGCCCTTTGCGATCTCCGCCTCGATGCCCGCGAGCTGCTCCTGCCGTGCCTTTTGCCCCGCTTCCTCCTGCTGTGCCGCGCGCGCCTGCTCGCGCGCCTGCTCTGCCGCCCGCAAGAGGGCGGGGGTATCCGGCTTTTCCTTGCCCGCGATGGCAGAGGCGGCGTCCTTTGCCGCGCGCTCGGCGCCCGCGAGCTCCTTGGAAAATTCGATGATGCGCTCTCCCATCCGCCTGCGGTACGTCTCCTTCTGCCAATTCCGATCGCGCGCGATTGCCTCGTACGCTTCCCGCGTCAGCTCCGATGCCAAAAGTGCCGCCTCGAAGTCTGCGCGCCCCTTTTGCGCCGCATCCTTCGCCGTTTGTGCTTCCGTCTCCGCGCTCTCTGCCGCCGCACGCTTCTGCGCCGCCGCGACCTTTGCCTGCTCCGCCTGCGCCCGCGCCCGCTTCAAGGCATCCTCAAGTGCTTCCCCACGCGCCTTCGCCTGACCGAGCCGCGCCAAGAGCGCACCGGGCGCACGCAGGTCTTTTGGGAGCGCATCCGCTAGAGCCTGCAGACTGCCCCGCGCCGCACCCTCTGCCGCGCCCGCCTGCATGGCGGCCGCCTGCGCCCGCTTGCGCTCCTCCGTCAGGCGATCCGCCACTCGCTGTGCCTCCACATACGCTTCCTGCGCCGCTGCGTAGGCGCGGGCATCGTCTTTTGCCTGTTCGTATTCGTCCGCGCGGTCTTTCTCCGCCGCACCGGGCGCGCGCCGCGCGGGGCTCGGATGCGTGAGCGCGCCGCAGACCGGACAGGGCTTCCCGTCCACGAGCGCCTCCGCGAGCGCAAGCGCTGCGCTTCGCTCGTAGAGCGTGCGCAGGCAGGCGCCCTGTCGCTCTGCCGCCTGTGCTGCGCTGCGCCGCGCGGCTTCCTCGCGCTGCACGAGCGCCGCCGCCTGCCCCTGTGCCTCCGCCGCCGCGCCCATCGCCTGTTCGGCCGTCTTTTGTGCCGCGTTGTACTGCGCGGCCGTCTGCACGAGGCTGCCAAGCGCCGCCTGCTCCTTGCGGCACGCCTCGCGCTCCCCCTCGCGCCCTTCCTCTGCGGCTAGTGCCTTCTGCGCCTTCTGCGCCGCCTGCTCGGCTCGCTCCGCCTGCGCCTGCGCACGCGTGCGCAGGTCGGCGCGCCGCTTCGCTTCCGCTTCGAGCATCACGGCGCGGCTCTCGCGCTCCATCGGAACGACGGCGCGCTTCGCCTCCTCAAGGCGCGTGCGGCAAGCTTCCATGGTCACGGCATCCGCCTGTTTTTTCGCGAGCTCCGCCGCGCGCGCCGCAGCCTCCTCAAACCGCGCAGCAAGCGCCTTGCCCGCCTGCCATGCGGCTTCCTTCTCCTGCGCCTGCCCCTGCGCCACGCGCACGCGCGCCTGCGCTGCCTGCAGCATTTCCTTGCCGCCCGCAAGCTGTGCGCAAAGCGCCGCCACCGTCTCGCAATGCGCCTGCTCCAGAAGAATCTGCTCTCGCTTTTTTAGCTCCCTTGCCTTCGTCTCAAGCACACTCGCCCGCTTCTTCAGGCACTCCTCAATCGCACTGTAGCGCTCCGTCCGAAAGAGCTTTTGCAGGATGATGCTGCGCTCCTTCGAGTCTGCGACGAGGAATTTCTGAAAGTCGCCCTGCGGCAAGAGCACGACTTGGCAAAACTGGTCATGGTCGATGCCGATGAGATCGACGATGTGCTTCGTCACCGTCTGCGGCATCTTCGCGAGAAGTTCCTCCGCATCGCCGTCGAGACGGCAGAGCGTGCCCTTTGCAGGGATCGGCGTCTTGCGCCCCGGGACTTCCTGCTTGAGCGAGCGGTAGACGCGATAGACGGCAGATCCCAGCGCAAACGTGAGCTCCGCCCACGTCACCGCGTCCTCCGGCGCACGGTCCGCACGCAGGATGCTGCTCTTCTCGCGGCTTTTCCCGCTCGCCTCGCCGTAGAGCGCGTACGTCAGCGCGTCGAGGATCGTCGTCTTGCCCGCGCCCGTCGCACCGTGGATGAGAAAGAGCCCGTGCCCATCCAGCCCGCGCGCAAAGTCGAGCTCCTGCTCGGCCGCATATGAGCCGATGCCGAAAAATCGCAGCTTCAGCGGTCTCATTCGCTCGCCCTCCCTTCCGGCGCTTCCCGCGCGTCCTTCTCCGCACGCGCCTCACGATCCATCGCATCGACGCATTCGGTGAAAAAGGCCCGCTGCTCTTCCGTCATCGCCTCGCCTGTCGCCTCGCGGTAAAAATCGGCGAACTTCTCCATGTCGCTCGCGCCCTCGTTCGCGGTGCGCGCCTCGGAGCGGATCGCCTGCGCCTTGAAATTTGGAAACTCGATGCCGAAGATGTTGTCGTAGCGCTCCGCAAGCTTTTCGCGCGCACTGAGCGGGCGCACCGTGTCGAGCAGGCGGACGAGCACGTAGTCGTCCCTCGGCAGCGGGTCGCTCCCCGCACGAAGGTCGTCCAGCATCCCCTCGACGACGCGCACGGCATGGCGCGGCGCGAGCGCGTGAAATGCATGCGAGACCGCACCCGCCGCATCAATCGAAACAAGCTCGAACCCCTTTTCCTGCCGAACCTCGTCAAACGAATAGCAGAGCGGCGAGCCCGCGTAGCGAATGGTCTCCGCCCCCGCGCGCTGCGGTCCGTGCAGATGGCCGAGCGCCGCATACGAAAAATCCTTGAAATGCGCGGGCGATATTTGATCGCTGCCGCCGACGGACAGCGCACGCACCGACTCCGTCCTGACGCCGCCCGCAAGAAACGCGTGCGCGACGGCGACGCTCGGCATGCCGCCGGGAAGCGCCGCGCGTGCCTTCTCCACGACGAGCGCCGCCGCCTCGTCGAACGAAAGCGTTTCGCGGATGCCAAAAACATCCCGCACCTCGATGGGATCGAGATACGGGATGAGCGAAAAGGCGACAGGTCCCTCCGCGCTCCCGATGATGACGGGCGAAAGGTCGTCCGTCAGGCGCGCGCGGACATGGACGCCTGCCATAGCGAGCACCTCCGCGCCGAAACCAAGCCGCCGTCCGCTGTCATGGTTGCCCGAGATGAACAGCACCTCCGCGCCCGCCGCGCGGATCTTTCCGAGCACGGAGCCAAAGAGCGCCACGGCTTCCGCCGGCGGCACGCTGCGGTCGTAGACATCGCCCGCGATGACGACGGCATCGGCCGCGTACGTTCGCACCGCCTCGACGAGCGCATCGAGCACAAACGCCTGGTCCTCCGTCATGTAGCGCTGTCCGAACAGCTTGCCGAGATGCCAGTCCGCCGTGTGAATGAACCGCATGGTGCGCCCTCCTTCCGAATCGTTTCGCCTATTTGAAAAACAGCGCGTAGTATCCGTTGACGAAAATAATCAGCACGATGAGCGGCAAGATCCATGTCGCGTAGAAGCGAGCCCACTTCGGAAACGCCATGCCGCGCCCCGTATCCGCCTCGCGCGTGAACGCATCCCAGCCCCAGCCGTAGCGGCTCGTGCAAAAGAGCAGGTAAACGAGGCTGCCGAGCGGCAGGAGATTGTTGCTCACGAAAAAATCCTCTAGATCGAGGACGCCAGAGCCAGGACCAAACGGCGTGAAACCGCTCCAAGCATTGAAGCCCAAAATGCAGGGCATCGAGAGCAGCATGATCGTCGGGATTCCCCAGCGGATGATGATCTTGCGGTCACGGCGGATCAGTTCAAGAAAACAGCAGATGAGATTCTCAAAGACCGCGATAACCGTGGACATCGAGGCGAACATCATAAAGAGGAAAAAGAGACTGCCCCAAAGCCTGCCGAGCGGCATGTGGTTGAACACGTTCGGCAGTGCGACGAAGAGCAGGTTCGGTCCGCTCGCCGGGCTCACGCCGTAGCTGAAGCAGGCGGGGAAAATGATGAGGCCTGCCATGAGCGCGACGAACGTATCGAGCACGATGACCCAGATCGCCTCGCCCGTCAGACGCTTCGATTTGCCGATGTAGCTGCCGAAAATCGCGAGCGCGCCGATGCCGAGCGAGAGCGTGAAGAATGCCTGCCCCATCGCGGCGAAGACGACCTCCTGCACGCCGTGCTCCATGAGCCGCCCGAAATCCGGGAAGAGGTAATAGCGAAGCCCCTCGCCGCTCCCCGGCAGCAGGACCGAGTTGATGGCGAGCGCAATCATGAGCAGGAGGAGGCAGATCATCATCCATTTCGTGACGCGCTCGACGCCGCGCTGCACGCCAAGGTAGCAGACGCCGCCGCAGAGGAGCACCGTCACCGCCATGCAGAAGGCCATCACGCCGGGCGAAGCGAGGAGATCCGTGAACACTGCGCCCACGCCTGCCGCGTCGAGCCCCACGAAGCCTCCTGTCGCCATCCGATAGATGTAGTAGAGCATCCAGCCCGTGATCGTCGTGTAAAACATCATGAGGATCAGATTGCCCGCAATCGCGCCGTACTTGTAGAGATGCCACTTCGTCCCCTTCGGCTCAAGCGCATCAAACGACATCGCGACGCTGCGCACGCTCGCGCGCCCGACGGCGAACTCCGCGACCATGATCGGAAGTCCGAGTATCGCGAGAAAGACGAGATAGACAAGCACGAACGATGCGCCGCCGTAAAGTCCTGTGATATACGGGAAACGCCAAACATTGCCCAGCCCGATCGCGCACCCCGCCGAGACGAGAATAAAGCCGAGCCGCGTGGAAAAACTGCCGCGTTCCATGAAAACACATCCTTGCCTATAACTTAAAATATCACTGTATTTTATCATACGCTTCCAAGCGCGGTTTGTCCAGTTCGGGCTGAGGATTTGCCAAGAACCAACCTGCAGGCTTGCAATCCAATGAAGCAATCCAATGGAACATTTGGAGTATTTGGAACATTTGGAGCATTTCCATGCCGCAGCGCGAAAGCCCCATTGACCAAACAAGGCTTCTGTGTTCTAATAGAACCATAAACGTTTTGTATCGTTTCAGAAGGGGGATTTCCATGGGCAAGTACCAAGAGGACGCGAAAGAGCTCCTCGCACTCGTCGGCGGCAAGGAGAACGTCGCCGCCGTGACGCACTGCATGACGCGGATGCGCTTCGTGCTCGGCGACCCGGCGAAAGCCGACGTGAAGAAAATCGAGGCGATGAAGGTCGTCAAGGGCAGCTTCACGCAGGCAGGCCAGTTCCAGGTCATCATCGGCAACACCGTCGCGGACTTCTACAATGACTTCGTCGCCGTCTCCGGCATCGAGGGCGTCTCGAAGGACGCCGTGAAGCGCGCGGCAGGCGCGAACCAAAACGCGCTCCAGCGCGCCGTCGCCGTCGTCGCGGAGATCTTCGCGCCGCTCATCCCGGCCATCATCACAGGCGGTCTTATTTTGGGCTTCCGTAACTGCATCGACCAGCTTGCACTCTTTGAGAACGGAACGAAGACACTCGTCGAAATCAGCCAATTTTGGGCTGGCATGGACAAATTCCTCTGGCTCATCGGCGAGGCGGTCTTCCACATGCTGCCCGTCGGCATCTGCTGGTCGGTCACGAAGAAGATGGGCACGACACAGATGCTCGGCATCGTGCTCGGCCTGACGCTCGTCTCGAGCCAGCTCCTGAACGCCTACGCCGTCGCGGGCACGCCGCCCGACCAAATCCCCGTCTGGGACTTCGGCGCATTCAAGGTTCACATGATCGGCTATCAGGCGCAAGTGCTCCCGGCGATTCTCGCCGCGTTCACTCTCGCCTATCTCGAAAAATTCTTCCGCAGGGTTACGCCGCAGGTCGTCTCGATGATCGTCGTGCCGTTCTGCAGCCTCGTGCTCGCCGTCATCGCAGCGCACTTCGTCCTGGGTCCGATTGGATGGACGATCGGATCTGCCATTTCAAGCGTCGTCTACGCTGGCATCACGGGCTCTTTCCAGACGGTCTTCGCCGCCATCTTCGGCTTCATCTACGCGCCGCTCGTCATCACGGGCCTGCACCACATGACAAACGCCATCGACCTGCAGCTCATCGCGGACTACCACGGCACGATGCTCTGGCCGATGATTGCCCTCTCAAACATCGCGCAGGGCTCTGCCGTCCTCGGCATGATTTACCTGCAGCGCAAAAACGCCGCCGCGCAGGAAGTCAATGTGCCGGCGTGCGTCTCCTGCTACCTCGGCGTCACCGAACCGGCCATCTTCGGCGTCAACCTCAAATACTACTTCCCGTTTCTCTGCGGCATGACGGGATCGGCATGCGCCGCCGTGCTCTGCGTCTCGACGGGCACGACGGCAAACGCGATCGGCGTCGGCGGCCTGCCGGGCATCCTCTCCATCCAACCGCCGTTCATGCTCTCATTCGCGATGAGCATCGCGCTCGCCATTGCCATCCCCTTCGTCCTGACCGTCCTCATCGGTATGAGGCGCGGCGTGAGCGCAGCGCCGGACGCCCAAGAGGCGGCAACGGCGAAAGACCAGGCCGCGGATACGGCGAAGCCCTCGGTCTTTCCAGAAAGCGAGCATGAAATGACGGCATTTTTGGACGGCGAGGCCATCGACCTAAAGGAAGTCGGCGACGGCGTTTTCTCCGAAGGCATCGTCGGGCCCGGCCTCGCCATCCGCCCGACGAGCGACGTGCTCTATTCGCCGGTTTCGGCGCGCGTCTCCATCACCATGGACGACTCGCGCCATGCGATCGGCCTCACGCTATCCAACGGCATGGAGCTCCTGCTGCACGTCGGTCTCGACACCGTGGCCATGAAGGGCGACGGATTCTCCTACCTCGTGCAAAAGGGCGCCTTCGTAAAGCGCGGCGACCCGCTCATCCGCTTCGACCGCGCCAAGATCAAGGCGGCAGGCCACCCGGATGTCACCATGTGCATCGTCACGGCAGAGGGCACGGCACAAGCCATCGAATATCACACGGGAATCCGCGCCGAGGCGGGAAAGACCGTCATCATTACGACGGAGTAAGGAGACCATGAGATGAACGTACAGGACAAAGTCGTCTATCAGATCTATCCGAAATCCTTCTACGACACGAACGGGGATGGGCTCGGCGACCTGAAGGGCGTCACCGCAAAGCTCGGCTACCTGAAAGAGCTGGGCGTCGACCTCCTCTGGCTCACGCCGTTCTTCCCCTCGCCGCAGAACGACGGCGGCTATGACGTCGCCGACTACTGCGCCGTCGATCCGCGCTTCGGCACGATGGAGGACGTGGAGACCCTCATCCGCGAGGCCAGGGCGCGCGGCATCGGACTCATGTTCGACATGGTGTTCAACCATACCTCGACCGACCACGAATGGTTCCGGCGCGCGCTCAAGGGCGATCCCACCTACCTGGATTACTACATCTTCAAGGATGGAGTGCCGGGAAGCCCGCCGACGAACTGGGAATCGAAATTTGGCGGCAGTGCATGGGAGTACGTGCCCGCGCTCAAAAAGTACTACCTCCACCTCTTCGACGTCTCGCAGGCCGACCTCAACTGGGAGAACCCGCGCGTGCGCGAAGCGCTCAAGAACGTCATCCGCTTCTGGAAGGCAAAAGGCGTCGAAGGCTTCCGCTTCGACGTCGTGAACCTCATCTCCAAGCCCGCCGTCTTTGAAAACGACTACGAGGGCGACGGCCGGCGATTCTACACCGACGGGCGTCACGTGCACGAATTCTTGAAGGAGCTCACGGCGGATACCGGCATCGACGCGATGATCACCGTCGGCGAGATGTCCTCGACGACGATCGAAAACTGCATCCGCTACTCGAACCCGAAGGAAAAAGAGCTCTCCATGACGTTCAGCTTCCACCACCTGAAAATCGACTACGCAGGCGGCGCGAAGTGGGCGCTCATGCCGCCCGACATCATGGCGCTCAAGAACCTCTTTGCCGACTGGCAGGAGGGCATGGAGACGGGCGGCGGCTGGAATGCCGTATTCTGGTGCAACCACGACCAGCCGCGCATCGTCAGCCGCCTCGGCGACGATGTGCACTGCCGCGTGGAATCCGCCAAGATGCTCGGCGCGTGCATCCACCTCATGCGCGGCACGCCGTACATCTACCAAGGCGAAGAGCTCGGCATGACGAACGCGAAGTACACGGATATCGCCCAGTACGAGGACGTCGAGAGCCGCAACTACTACAAGATCCTCCTAGCGAAGGGCAAGACCAAAGAAGAAGCGCTCCATATCCTAGGCGTGCGCTCGCGCGACAACAGCCGCACGCCGATGCAGTGGAGCGCGGGCGAAAACGCGGGCTTTACGACCGGCACGCCATGGCTCTCCCCGCCTGCAAACTACAAGGAAATCAACGCCGAAGCCGCGCAGAACGATCCCGATTCCGTCTTTCACTTCTATCAAAAGCTCATCCGCCTGCGCAAGGAACGCCCCATCATCCAGGCGGGCACGATTTCCTTCCGCGAGCGCGCGAACGCGGACGTCGTCGCCTATGAGCGTGCGCGAAAGGACGAGAAGCTCCGCGTCTACTGCAACTTCCGCGCAACGCCTGCCGCCCTAGAGGAGGACAGCATCGAGGCACTCGAAGCCGCTGGCTGGCGAAAGTGCCTCGGCAACTACGAAGGGCTAGAAGAAACGCTCCGCCCCTACGAAGTCGTCGTGCTCGAAAACTAAAGATACCGAAAAAGCAAAGCCCACCCGCGTGAATCGCCGCGGATGGGCTTTGCTTTTTCCTGTCAGATGCCAAGGTTCGCACCCGCCCTTTTGGCGAGCATGCAGACGGCATGGAGCGGCAGCCCGACGACATTCGAGTACGAGCCCTCGATGCGCTCGATGAACGCCGCCGCCCTGCCCTGCACGGCGTACGCGCCCGCCTTGTCCATCGGCTCGCCCGTCGCCACGTAGCGCACGATTTCCTCCTGCGTCATCGGCGCAAAGAAGACGCGCGTCCGCACGACATCGTCAAATACCCTTCCATGATGGGCAAAGGCGATTCCCGTCAGCACCTCGTGCGCGCCGCCCGCGAGCGATGCGAGCATCCGCCGCGCGTCCGCCGGGTCCTTCGGCTTGCCGTAGATATGCCCCGCCCTCGCCACGACCGTGTCCGCGCCGAGCACGGGCACGTCAGGCCGCAGCTTTGCCACGGCCAGTGCCTTGCGCCGCGCATTTTCGCGCACGACATCTTCCGGCGCAAGCGCGTCCGTCATGACCTCCTCGGCGTCCGATACGAGCACTTCAAACGAACAGCCGATCTGCGCGAGCAATTCCCTTCGGCGCGGCGACTGCGATGCGAGCAAAATCATATATTCCCTCCTACGCATCGGATTCGCGATGGTCTTCGAAGCATACGGCGAACGCGCCGTATGCTTCGCACTATCCCTTATCCGACGCCTCACTGTACACGTCCTTCAGCAGCGTCTCCTTGCGCAGACTCTGGCACGCGCAGGGGCGCACGCTTGCATCGGCCTTGCGGATCGTGTCCAATAGGATGGCGGCGAGCATGGGGGCATCGTCGTAGAAAATGTCTTCGAGTACCTCGTGCGACCACGGGCATATCCCCTCGCCGTAGTTGACGGTGAAGTAGAGCCCCGCATAGCACGCGCCGATCTCACGCGCGAGATAGACCTCAGGGCATATACTCTGCCCGACGATGTCAGCGTGCCCGTTCAGCATGGCGATTTCGGCAGGGCTTTCAAAGTGGCGGCCGTCCGTGCAGGCATACGTGCCGCGGTCAAAGATGCGCCCCGTAAAATGCTTCCTTGCCGAATCGAGCAGCAGGCGGCGTAGGTCGGGGCAGAGCGCATCGCGCATGACGAGCAAATAACGGCCGTCGAGCATGACATCCTTGCGCACGGAGAGGTCGAGGTAGTCGTCGGGCACGACGAGGTCGCGCACACCTAAGAGTCGGTTCACGGTGCCGACGCCGCCTTCTGAGAGCACGCAGGAGACGCCCGCCTCGCGAAACACCCAAAAGACCTGCCGCGAGGCGTCCGCACGCGTCACGCCCGAGCGCCAGCCATGCATGCGGCAGGCGAGCACGCGTCTTTCCTCCACGCGAAAGAGCCGCAGGACGGGGCTTATCCCGTACGGCGTTTCAAAGCGGAGCTCCTCCTCCAAAATTTCGACGTCCGCATCCTGCACGTGGCGCGGGAAATCGCTTGAAAGCGTCCCGGAGCCGCCGACCATGCCGAAGGCGGCCTTGGGAATCCGTTCTTGACGCAGCGTGGTTGCCATATCGAATCCTCCTTATTCACGTTCACGGCGTTTTTCGTCAAAGCGCTTGATGACGCGGTACTCCGTATCGCGCTGCGCGGGGCGTCTGCCCGCGCCCTCGATCAGCCGCACCATCTTCTCCGTGCTCATCGCGTAACGCGTGCCGGCGGCGCGCACGACGTTTTCCTCCAGCATGATGCTGCCCGCGTCATCGGCACCAAAGCCCAACGTGAGCTGTCCGATCCGCTCGCCCTGCGTCACCCACGAGCCTTGGATGTGCGCGATGTTGTCGAGGTACAGGCGCGTCATCGCAAGCGTGCGCATGTAGTCCCAGCTGCTCGCCTTCTCGCCGCCGAGCTCCGTATGGTGCGGCTGGTACGTCCACGTGATGAATGCGCGGAATCCGCCCGTCTCATCCTGCAGGCGGCGAATGCGCTCCATGTGGTGCACGCGCTGCGCCATCGTCTCGCCGAGCCCGATGACCATCGTCGCCGTGCTCTCCATGCCGATCTTATGCGCCGCCCGCATGACGGCGAGCCAGTCCTCCGTCAGGATCTTCTTCGGGCTCACACGGCGCCGCACCGCATCGTCCAGAATCTCCGCGCCGCCGCCTGGAAGGCTATCGAGTCCCGCTGCCTGCAGGCGCTTCAGCGTGTCCTCGATGGAGATCCCCGCCCGCTCGGCGAAGTGCGCGATCTCCGTTGCCGTGAACGAATGAATGCGAATGGCGGGATACGCCGCCCGGATGCGCCGCAGCATCTCCTCGTAGTAGGAAAGCGGCAGGTCGGGATGCAGCCCGCCCTGTATCATGACCTGCGTGCCGCCCGCCTCCGCCGTCTCGCGCACCTTGTCAAGGATTTCGTCATAGGAAAGCAGGTATGCGTCCGCGCTCTCCCTGCGGCGGAAGAATGCGCAGAACCGGCATTCGTTGCAGCAGACGTTCGTATAGTTGATATTGCGGTCGATGAGGAACGTCACCGTATCGCCGAACCGCTCGCGGCGCACGGCATCCGCCTCGCGCCCCAGCGCGATGAGATCGCCGCCCGTGAGCAGCTCCTCTGCTTCTTTGCTTTCGATTCGCATGGCTTCCTCCTACTCGCCCGCTTCGATCGACCGATAAAATGTGTCGCGCAGGACGGGCGTATAGCCCGCCTCACAAATGATGCGGCATAGATCTTCCTGCGTGATGCCCGTCCACGTCTTTGCGCCCGCCGCGTGAATGATTTTCTCCTCGCCGATCGTGCCGTCGAGGTCATCCGCGCCGAACCCCAAAGCGAGCTGTGCGACAGGCATCGTGAGCATGACCCAAAACGCCTTCACGTGCGCGATGTTGTCGAGCACGAGGCGCGCGAGCGCGAGCATCTTCATGTCCTCCCACGAGCCGACGCGCGCCAAATGGTACTTCTCGGCAAGTTTCGTATGGGCAGGATGAAACGGAAAGAGCATGAACGCTTGGAACCCGCCCGTCTCGTCCTGCAGGTCGCGAATGGCGAGCAGGTGCTCCATGCGCTCCTCTACCGTCTCGATATGCCCGTACATCATCGAGGCGTTCGTGCGAATGCCGAGCGCGTGCGCCGTGCGCATCGTCTCGAGCCACTCCGCTGCGGTCGCTTTCTTCGGACAGATGATCCTACGCACGCGATCCGAGAGGATCTCCGCGCCGCCGCCGGGCAGGCTTTGAAGCCCGGCTTCCTTTAGCTCCGTCAAGACCGTGCGGATCGGTTTCCCCGTCTGATGTGCGAAATTCACGATCTCGACGGGCGTGAACGCCTTGATGTCCACATCGGGGAGCGCTGCGCGCACCTGCCGCACGACGTCCAAATAATACGAAAACGGCTTGTCGGGGTGCAGCGCGCTGACGATGTGGATCTCCGAAAGGTGCCTTACGGCCCTTGCCTGTCCAAGCGCCTTTGCGACATCCGCGCGCTCCATCACGAAGCCGCGCGCGTCGCCCGCCTCGACCTGAAACGCGCAGAGCGGGCAGTTCGAGCTGCAGATATTCGTGAGATTGATGTGGCGGTTGATCGTGTAGTAGACACGCCGCCCGCTCGCCTTTTCCTTCGCGCGCCGCGCGCAGGCAGCAAGGAACGTGAGGTCGTTATCCTCGTAGAGTGCGAGCGCATCCGCAAGACACAGGCGCTCGCCCCGCTCCGCCCTGCGGCGGGCCTTCTTAATGCTGTCCATGCCGCGCCCCCTCATCGACTATGCGAAGGATATTGAAATTGCAGTCGCAGGCGGCAGGACGCCTGCCCGCCTCGCGGATGATGCGGATGATCTGGTCCTCCGCGAGCGCCACAGGGCTCGCCGCGCCCGCATCGTGCAGGATGGTTTCCTTGTGCACCGTGCCGTCGATGTCATTTGCGCCGAAGCCCAAGGCGACCTGCGCGACGGGAACCGTCAGCATGACCCAGTACGCCTTGATGTTGCGGAAATTGTCGAGCATGAGACGCGAAATGGCCATCGTGCGAAGATCGTCCCACATGCTCGTCTGCTTCACCTTCTCGCCGAGCTTCGTATGCTTCGGCAGGAACGGAAAGCAGATGAACGTCTGGAAGCCGCCTGTCTCGTCCTGCAAGTCGCGCAGGCGGATAAGGTGATCGACGCGCTCCTCCAGCGTCTCGATATGGCCGTAGAGCATGCTCGCGTTGCTCTTGATGCCGAGCCCGTGCGCCGTGCGCGCTACCAAAAGCCACTCATCCGCCGTCGCCTTTTCCGGGCAGAGCGCGCCGCGCACGCGGTCCGATAGGATCTCCGCGCCGCCGCCCGCGATTGCCTGAAGCCCGCCGCGTTCCTTTAGCTCCATGAGCACCGCGCGCACCGAAAGCCCTGAAATCTTGGCAAAATGCGTGATTTCGACGCCCGTAAATCCCTTGATATAAAGCGTGGGAAAACGGCGGTGGATCGCCTCAAGCCGCGAGACGTAATCCTCGAACGTCCACGTCGGATGCAGCCCCGAGACGACGTGCAGCCCCGCGAGATTCGGGTCGCGCATCGCATCCTCGACGAGGGATATGGCATCCTGCTCCGTCATCGCGTACGCGCCCTTTGCATCCGCGTCGCGCCCGAATGCGCAGAACGCACAGTGCGACGTGCAGATATTCGTGAGATTGACGTGGCAATTCACATTGTAGTATACGATGTCGCCGCACGTTACGCGCCGCACGTGGTCCGCGAGCGCGCCGAGCCATGCGAGATCCGTGCAGTGAAAGAGCCGCACGCCGTCTTCGCGCGTCAGGCGCTCGCCACGCAGGACCTTGTCCTCGATATCCTGATAGTCTCGTGCTGCCAGCAAAAGACGATCGCCTCCTTTTTCGGATCCATTTGCTTGCGCAAGCATGGAAGAAATGTCCGATATGCATACGTAAATATCATTATACCATGATACCATGCAAAAGCACGTCTTCCTAGGATAAAAAATGCTTGCATTTCTTCCCAAGGCGCGCTATACTATAATTCGTCTTGGGGACGTAGCTCAGCTGGGAGAGCGTTCGGTTCGCATCCGAGAGGTCGAGAGTTCAATCCTCTTCGTCTCCACCATTCCGAAATCAGAAGGACTAGGCATTGCCTAGTCCTCTTTTTGCGTCCCACAGCCGCTTACTCCTGCGGCTGTCCTTCCGTTTCATGCTTTGTGACGAGAATCTTGTCGATGCGCGCGCGATCCATGTCGACGACCTCGAACGTGAACCCGTTCCAATCGCGCTTTTCGGCAACTTTCGGAATGTAGCCGAAGTACGCCGTCAGGAAGCCGCCCATCGTCTGGTAGTGATCGTGATCCTCATCCGGCAGTTTGTCAATCGAAAAGCGTTCCTTGAATACGTCGATCGAGCATAGCCCATCGACGTACCACGAATTCTTGTCGCGCGGCGTGAATTGGATGGGGTCTTCCTCCACATTCGAAAGCGAGTCGCCGATGATCTGCTGCAGGATCGTGTCGCGCGTGATAAAGCCGACGACGCCACCATACTCGTCGAGCACCATCGCCTCGTGAATGCCCGTGTCGCGGAACTTCTCCAGCACGCGGAACGTGTCCATCGAGCGCGGCACGTAGAGCGGCTCGCGAATGTAGAGCGCAGGGTCGATTGGCTTGCGTGCGAGCACCGCGTTCAGCATATCCTTCGCGTGGAGGACGCCGCAGAAATCGTCGAGATTCTCACGCCCGACGGGGAACACCTCCTGCGCCGACTCGCGGATCACGCGCAGATTGTGGCGCACGGAGTCGTTGAGGTCGAGCCAGATCATCTGCGTGCGCGGCGTCATCAGCGCGTACGCCGTCTGGTCGCTCATGTGGAAAATGCGGTCGACCATTGCCTGCTCCGACTTTTCAAACGTGCCATCCTCCGTTCCCTGCTCGATGAGATCCTTGACCTCGTCCTCCGTCACGGCATCCTCGACGTGCGGATTGATGCCGAGAACGACCAGCACGCCATTTGCCGATGCCGAAAGGCATGCGATAAAAGGACGGGAAAGGCGCGTCGCCATGCGAAGCACGCGATGGTAGCGAATGAGCATTTCCTCCGGCGACTGCATTGCCGCTTTCTTCGGCAGGAATTCCGAAAAGAGCAGCGTGATGTACGTGACGGCCACAACGCTCAGAATCCGCGCGATCGCCTCCGCATGCGGGACGGGCGCAAGGAGCGCTGCGAGCAGCGGCGCGAGAAACGCCCCTGCGCAAAGTCCAAGCAAAATGCTCGTCAACGTGATGCCGACCTGCACGAACGGCAGGACGCGCTCGCGCTGCTCCAAGAGCTCCGCCGCCTCCTCCGCCTCACCGATTCCATCCTCCGCCATCTTCTCCAGCCGCCCACGGTGACTCTCCACAAGCGCCGTCTCGGCCAGGGAGAAAAATGCGCCGACGGCGAGAAGCGCCGCCATCAAAATGAGCAGAATCCCTATGTCTATGCCGTCCAAAAAGTATGCTCCCCCTTATGCACAAATCCAATATTCAGACCTTTATCTTCTTCGCTCCACGCTGAGAGCCACTTCCTTCTGCCTCGTCCCACATCAAATGAAAAAAGGAACAAATGCTTATTATCCGTTCTTGTACAATTTACGATATGAATCCAATAGATTCCGCATAGAAAACCGCTCTTCAAAAAGAGCTTTCGATGCCTTTCCTTGTTCCTTCCGCAATCCTTCATTCAAAATCATTGCTTCAAGCTGCGTGGTCGCTTCCTCCAACGATTGAAACAAAAATCCATTTCCTTTTACGCAATCGCAATTTCCTACGCAGTCCGACAAAAGCAACGGAAGTCCGATGGACATTGCCTCCAATACCGATATAGGCAGCCCTTCCCAACGAGACGTCGATACATATATATCCGCAGATGCCATGTATTCAGCCACTTCAGCCGGGCCAATCCATCCCGTTTGGGAAATATTTTCCGCATCAAACCCTGCACCATGCTCGTCTCCGCCAATCCACAAAAAACGAACATCCTTCCATCCGACAAAGTGCTCTGCGATAGATTGAAACAGTCCAAGATTCTTTTGATAGGTCATCCTTCCAGATGAAACAATCAGAATCTGCTTCCCTTTATCCTGATGCGAAGCATGCACTTGAAGCGGAGGGCAACTGTTATTCACAAAGCGGGCGTCTTGTATGCCAATTTCCTTGAATGCCCTGCATTCCGACTCCGAACAGCAAATGACGTTTCCCGCAAGCCGATCTGCAAATCGTTCTAGTAAAATATAAAACTGCTTTTTCCGCCCGGATATATCTTCCCGCAAAAACGCGGCTCCATGCGGCGTATATAAAACCCGATTGCTGAACCCCAACAAACGCGCTGCCATCCGCCCTAAGAACCCCGCTTTGCTGGAATGAAGATGCATCTTCTGAACGGGCTGCAATTTCCTTAAAATCTGAACCAATCGTACGAGTGCCCTAAAATCTTGAAGGGGGCTCACTTCTCGCTGTGCATATTCCCAAGGTATAAACTGCACATTAGGAGGGAAAAAAGTCTCGAAATTACTAGGAAACTCTTTTCTCTGCGTTCCATATATGACAACATGCCGATAATCCGAAAGTCCATTTATAAGGTGGCACAAAAACGAGAACACCCCTCCGCCGAATGATTCAACGACATGCACAATGGTCAGCTCGCATTCCATTTTGTCACCGCCAGTCCTTTCTCTCGATTGTATTGTACGCATACTCATGTCGAATTGCAAGAGAAACGATGCGGCAAATACCATCATGTAGGCTTACAATACATGTGTTACAAAATATTCATGCAAAGGGTTGTAGTGACCCAGAAAATCAGACTTATAAAGGTTTAACGGTTAGGGATCACCACAACTCTATTTTTTATGGAGCACTTTTTGTATGCCAACATGAACGAGTTGTCGTTCATTTCTATTCATTCCTAGCGTATACATGACACAAGCATAGGCTACGATAAAAACCCCAATGTCCAAAACAAATACGTTCCAACCAGTTATTTCAATGAAATTCGATAAAATCGCGGCTATGACTGCAACTATGAATGCAGCAGGGAACAGACCTTTCATATCCAAAAAAAAAGCCTTCATTCCCAACTTTCCGACCTTTGCATAGTACCAAACATCAAAACCATGAACGACAACAAAACTGGATGCCGCAGTTCCAATGGCTACGCCGAGAGCACCGTACATCTTGACTAACGGAATGCAGATCAAAAATCCTATTGCCGCAAAAACAAAATGAACCACAGTCCACATCTTATGCTTGTTATACGCACGCAGGATCTCCATCGCAAGCACTTGGCATAAATGCAGCAAGATCGGTGTCATCAGAAGCAGTGCAACGAGGTAAGCATCCTCATATTCCAGCCCTGCCCAAAGCCGAATGAACGCCTTGCCAAAAAATAGGAATCCAATCCAAATAAAATATACGACGAAAAACTGATACCGGCCGACTTTAATCCATAGCTGCGTCAATTTATCGGTCGCACTTTCCTGCACGAGCTGATAAATCTGCGGCACGACGACGCCTGAAAAAGCACCTGCAAAATTAATGAAGAGCAAGTCGATCTGCAAACCGACGCTATACACGGCGATCGCAGTGCTATCGGCAAAATTCGACAGAAGGACCTTGCCAAGCTGCCAATTGAGCTGATCCATAATCCCCTGCAGAAAGATAAAGGCGGAAAAGCTGAACATCCCCGGCAGCAAAGAAAACGGAAGCTTCCGAAACTGAAACGGCACGTCCAGTTTCCATGCGCAATAGCACATACTGGCAAGGAGCGTAATGGCCGTCACGCTGAGCACGACACAGCTCATGCCGATGGAGCCATAGCCTAGATAAAGCAACGGAAGCGATGCGAGCGGGATCAGCCCCGCATACACGATATCCAAGAATTTGATAAAGACGAATCGTTCCTGTGCAATGACAATCGTCGAAAAGACCGTCTTCGGCATGAGCAGCGCCATGTTGACCGCCATGATGACAAATAAGACACGTGCAAGGCGATACTCATCTGCCGTCAGCCCGCTTCCCAGAAACAGTTCCAAATGCTGCGATGCGAGCACGCCCATAGCGAGTGCCAAACAGCCCAGTGCCGAAAACAAAACGAGAAACAAACCGTTCAGCTTTGCAACGGCCTGATGGTCACCTTGTTTTTCATAGCGGGAATAATAGCGCATATACGTACTGGTCATGCCCATATACAAGAGCGCAAAATATCCAATGACGGAGTTGCTCAAGCTATATACGCCGTATTCGCTCTGCCCCAACAAACGCAGCATCACGGGCGTATAGAGCAGATTGACCAAGATCATTACCGCAATTTGCACGTAGGAAAGCAATACGCCGATTTTTTTTTGGCTCATGTTCGATTCCTTCCGATGCAATCTTCGATATCCTTCCACAGGACGGGCATAAAAGCCCTGCGCCCCGCCTCATTCATGAAATCCCCGTTTTGATAGAGCCGATAATCCTGAAACCGTTCATCGCGAAGATAGTCCAGCAGCGGGACATCCGGCAGCATCTCGCGAATCGGCCGATACAGCACCTCATCCAAAAACGCAGGTGCTATTTTTTTGTTGATCACAGCAGACATGGGCGGAACCATCAGCACCGGCTTCCCTCCTTGTTCGCGCGCTGCATCGACCATGCCACGCAAAACGGAAACCGCTCGCTGAATTGTGCCCTTCAAATGTTTTGCCGACTTCCTCTGCTGCAAATCAGCGAGGAAGAATTGACTTTTCCATCCTGCGATACGAGCGTCGCTCTCTGCTTCCGCATACGTCAGCGAAGGCTCGTGCTCCGCAAAGGAAACGCCTCTTCGGACAAAGCAGTGAAATACGTTTCTCCAGTTTCCCAAAAGCGGAAGATAGCGATAAACCAGTGCCCGCCGCCATGTATAACGAGGAATCTCCTTGGCAGACAAAAAATAATAATAGCGATAGTCCGCTTGAGGGCTCTTGTATTCCCAAAAACCAAAAACCAAGGCCGATAAAACAAAAAGCGCAACGCCATCCTGCCGAAGATGACTTCGATACGTTTGAAACAGGCGGCAGTCCCAAGCGATGGATTGCGGCCCGGATGCTAAATTGAACCCCCGTACCCCAACGAGCGTCCAATCAATGGAAAAAAATGCGTGATTGGATCCCGTATTCAAGACGGTCAAATCAAAGGGCACACCTTGGCGAAACTTCTGAATGGAGCGAATCCGATTCTGATGATACGGAGTCCGGACATAAAGCGCATTCAGCACGAAAACTATACTTCCAAGACATGCAATCCCACCCAAAATCCAAAGCACTGTCATGTCTCCCACGACCTTTCGTCTTCTCCCGAATTTCCTGCACCAATACATGCACCATCGTCGCAGGGCACATCTCCGTGGGCTTCTCTTTCCCATGTCTTATACTGCTTTATTCTGCCATCTTGTAATTCTGTCGGCAAATCCTAGCGTAGGCCATGAAAAAAACCAGACCTACGTTTCCTCTGTACCCGTCATAACGATGATAACGATATAGTATCCCGAATCGGGAATCCTGCTGTTTGCATGACGATCTCGTTTCTTGCGCGCTTCCTACCCTTTGGGCTCCCACGTTCCCCCCTCAGAGATCCATATCTTCCAATATCGGAATCGCTCCATATTTCCCGAGCAAATAATCCTCGCGATAACGTTGTTCCGAAGCTTTTTCCGTATCTGTAAAATCTGTCAATGATTTCCGCTTATACGCTTAAAAGTACGCATTTCTGTGATTCCGTTCAAACGGAAAGCAGGCTCTGCCCGCCGTCACAAACGATATTCTGCCCTACGATATGGTTTGCCGCGTCCGATGCCAAAAATGCCGCGAGTTCGGCCAGCTCCTGCGGAAGCGCCACGCGATAATTTGGGTCTTCCTCCACATAGAGATTTCCTTTCGTATCCATGTGATTGATGTTGCTCGCCGTAATGCCCGGCGCAATCGAGTTGATGATAACGCCCTTAGTCGCAAACTTTTTTGCAAAGCCCTGCGTCAAGGAAATGGCCGCAATCTTTGCTGCTCCGTACGGCCCACGGTCCGCAAAGACACCGCGGTTCGAAGTAATATTGATAATTTTCTTTGCCGCGCCGCGCTTTCCCTGCATTTTTTTCGTAATTGTTTCCATGATGAAATACAGGCTGCGACAATCTGTATCCATGACCATATCCCACTCGGATTCGGTAAAATCCGCATCCTTTGCAACGTAAATGCCGGCATTATTGACCCAAATATCAATGGAACCGAGCATTTCTCCGATTGCTGCTACATGATGCCGCGCGTCGGAAATATCCTGCAGATCCCAGCAGTATGAAACAATCGCCTTTTTATCCGCCGAAAGTTCCAATACCGCCTTCTCAAGTTTCGCCTCGTTACGGCCAACGATGCAGACCGTCGCTCCAAGCGCAAGGAATTTCTGTGCAATGGCAAAGCCAATGCCGCTCGTTCCGCCCGTAACGACGGCACACTTTCCCTTTAGAAGCCGCCCATAATCAATTTGCCCGACGGTTGCATAAACAACGCCGCCCGATTTCATAAAACGAACCAAGTTTCGAACATATCGTAGCAACCGTTTCAAAGTCGTTCCTTCTTTCCAACGTAAAGATGGATATCTGCCCGCAGATCGGACAGCTTTTGCCGAAATGTCTTTTTACAATATCGATCAATCAATTCATCGAACCGCATCCGATCCAAATCACGGAAAAAAGCATCTCGGTCACCCGCCAGCCTTACACTTGCATGGAGCGCGCCGTTTCCCTTGCGAATGTCTTCCAATGTCATATCGTAACTATGAATTTTGCTGCGCGCGGCCGCATATAGCGTTCTTCCTTTCTCCGAATTCAAGAGAACGGCCGACGTCCCCAAGTCTTCATCGAGCGCCGGATTGATGCGGGCAATCCCCCAAAAATCGGCCAGCGTAATATCCGCCTGTCGCGGAAGCCCCTTATAGCGGCATCGTGTGCAGGCAGGACGCGTGTAGTATTTTCGCGGGCCAATATAGCCGCGCATGAAATAATCATGCCTGCGATTGCGCAAATAATGTGTCCCATTGGCAAAGTCCACGCGCGTGCAAAACGAGTTCCATCCCTTTTCCTTGTTTTTGAACCAAACGCGTACAATCTTGCTTTGATAACGCTCCCGCAGCATATCCAAAAAGCGGTTGTAGATCTTCGGCGAATTGGAGCCAAGACAGATATAGTCAATCGTTGTCAGGGTCTCATACGACTTGCCAAGAAAGTTATGCAAGCCGCCCACTTCACAGGGCGCTCCAACAAAGAGTACATTCGCCCCTTCCTTTAACCGTGTTCGGACTTGACAGAATATATCCTTTTTGTCGCTTTGAACGTATTTCGATTGGCGCAGGCGCGCAATATCTGCCGGGTCATCCGTCATGAAATGTTCAACTTGAAACGTTTCACTGTAAATTGCACCTGCAACATAGCCGCCTTCCTGCAGGAATGTCGTCGCAAGCTCCGTAAAGAGCCCTCCCGATGTGCTCATCAGCCGCGTTTCCGGATTTTTCGTCCATGCTGCCTTTGCCTCGGGACGCTCCAGTCGTTTTGCATACTGCTTCTGCCCGGAAAGCGCCGGACAGATCCGTTCGCACGCTTCACAGTGAATACAAATATCATACTGGATTTTCGGATACTGGAAACCCTCTCCATCCTGCGTCATTTGGATTGCCTTCACCGGACAAATGCAGGAACACGCGCTGCACCCCGTGCAGTCGAGCCTCTTTACCTTGTCAATCATTTAAGTTCTCCAATCCACATGCTCCCGAATCACCCTTGCGGGGATACCAGCAGCCAATGTGTGCGGCGGGATGTCATGCGTCACGACAGAACCCGCAGCAACGATTGCCCCGTCTCCAATCGTGACCCCCTTAAGCACGGTCACGCGCGTCCCAATCCAAACATGGTTGCCGATCACGACAGGCGCCGTTTTCCGATAGCCTGCCCAAAGGCCTTCGTGCGCATCGGAATCCATGACCGTAAAATCATGGGAAATGGCAACGCCCTCCCCAATCTCAATCGAAGCATGGCAACGTACCTTGGCAGAAGAATTGATAAAGCCCGAACCCAATTTCATCACAGCGCCTGGAAACAGGACGATATCCGAACCATAATATATCTCAAAACCTTTTTCCGCCACACAAAGATGGGAATCCCGATCCATCCGAAGAAAACAGTTTGCAGGAGCTCCGTTGATCTTATTTGCACCTAAAACCAAATTCCCCTGCAAATCCACATTCGCACTGGAATCGAGCGACAAAAACGTCCCGCCATAGCAAAGCACCCATTTCCGCTTGATACGGTGAACGCTGCGGGAAACGAATGTATAGTACACCGTCTTAAACCAGCCTATGTTCCGAAAGGTTCGTACATCCATCCGCACCTGCGTCCTTTCTGTCTTGCCACGACAAAATCATGAATCCGACTGTCCTCCGAAACGATGCGCCAAAAGCGTCAGGCATCGTTCAAGCTCCTCACGCTGCTCGGGGCACTTCATTTCCAATGAGACAAATCCCAGATATGCTTCCTCCAACAAGAAATCACGAACCCGTTCATGCAAGGGACGTTTTTGTATCGGATTCAAATACGGTTCGCTGATGTGCACATGATGAATCCATTGGATTTGATCCTTGCATATCGAAATCGCTTCCTCATTCGCAAGCATCGTCCCGAGATCGAGATTCACCCCGATGCCCTTTGAGCCGACTTCTTTTGCAAAAGCGATCGCTTCGGCCGTATGCGTAAGGAAATCGGTCTGGTAAATCGCCGGATTGGGCTCCAACGCAACGACTACGCCACGTTCCTTTGCATAGTCTCCCACGGCACGAAAGAATTCGTAGGCTATCGCAATCCCCCGATTTTCCCGCACCCGATTCTTTGGCGAACCAAACACCAGATTCGGACACTCCAATGTCGCAGCAAAATCAATCGCCTGTTTCGTATAGGCAAGCAAGGCCTCACGTTCCTCTTTTGTCCCAAAAAGCCTTTCTTTCCTGCCATACCAAATAGACTGCATGGAAACGACAGAAAGCCCATACGTTCGCACGAGATTCCTGCGAAATGCCTTCGCTTCCCGGCGATGGCAGGCAGCATACGGACGATCTGCAAACAGACGCGTCGGCGCGATTTCTAGCCCTTCATACCCGAATTCCTGCATTTTCCGATAGATGTCTGCATCATCTTCAGAAGCCCATGCGATATTGGAAGCAGCCAGCCTCATCGGAATCCCTCCCGCACGTATTCATTCCAACTCTCAGACTATCATCATTTTACGATTTTTTCAATGGCACTAAACGTATAGCTTTTCTTTTTGAATACAAGCCCGATGAGTACATCAAGGTACTTGATCGTAATCGCTGCCAACGCAAAACTCCCTGCAAAGCCAATCGACAAAAGCCACATGATGCTGGCCCAGCCTGAAACGGGCTGCTCCGTCAGAAAGACGAACGTTACGTAGAGCGCAATGGCGACACTGCCTAGCATCATTCCCAAACTAAGAAACAAAGCTACCTTGTAGCCAATATCAGTGAAAATAATAAGCGCATCCAATGCGATTCGATAGCGCAGGGAATTCCCATCCAAATTTTGAACGTGGACACGTGCCCCCCCCTGCGGCACATAAGCAATCGAGTCTTGGACGAGGCCACAGTTCACGTAAAGCGCTTTCCGATACGGAATCGTCTTGCTAAGCGAGTGAATCCGATTGATGGCACGGCGCGATAAAATACGAAACCGCTCCGTTCTCAGCGCATACCGATTCGATGAAAAATGATTATAGAGTCCATAAAACAGCCGCGATGTCAACCGTCCCTTTTGGTTCGGAAAAGCACTTACAATATCATATCCTTCAAGCGCACGACGGTACACATCCATCAATAAGGTTGACGGATAGTCCTGCTGTACGGAATCCATTTCGTATACAAAATCACCAATCGCCAAATCAACGCCCGCATTCATGGCCATCTCCACACCTTGAACATAGCTCATGCGAACCACTTGCACCATACAGCCATGATCGCCATCAACTGCAGATTTGATTTTCCCTACACTGGCATCATCCGAGGCATCGTCCACGAAAATAAGTTCATAGCGCAAGAAATTCGCAGCGAGCAAGGCCGTCATCGATTCCATGAACGGCACGACCGTATCCGCATTATTATGCACATACGCAACCAATGAGACAAAGTTCTTTTCTTTCATCGTCATTTTTGCAACACCTCGTCCAAATCGTATACCGTATTGATTTTTCCAGAAAGCACACTGATGAGTTTCGGCTTTTCCGACATGCAACGGATGACAGTGGGACGTGAATCGTCGATTTCAGACGCCTGCAATATCGGCTTCATGGAAAACAACGAGCGAACATACGAGAAATCGTACCGCGGCTGCATATACTTCCGTGCAAGCTGCGACATATAGGGATATGCCGTCTCAGGATGCGCAGGGCATTCATTGCAATTCGCCAGCTGCTGCGGCGTGCAGATCCCACCGCATCGATTCTGACAGGAAAAGTTTGGCAGTGTATCGTAGCTCGTCACATGCGGCGTAAAGGTAACTGCCGTCAGCGAATGGTAGCCGGTTTTTCCAAATGGCATAATCGAAAAAAAAGGCCCATCCATAACCGTGATGCCTACCGATCTGAAGCAATCCGCCACCTCACAAAGTATAATTTCACAAAGTTCATATTTAATGCGAACCGGAGCATACGAAACCGGTGCCTCGATCTTCGATAATACTTGATTGGTCGAGGCATACGTCGCATTCAGAAGATACTCGGTTTCATACATTTCACCATTGGACATTTGGATCTGGAAATGGGTTTCGTTCTGTACGATCTTCCCAATGCGAGCACCGAATTGAAGTGTCACGAGCGCGCCATGCTGCCTAATCCGTTTTAGAAAATGCTCTTTCAAAATCATCGCATCATAGGTGTACTCCTGCGTCAAAAAAGCGCCATCACACGCGCCGTCTTGGAAGTAGTGCCCCGGGCTAACCGCATCGCATCGAATGCCGGCAGCGTCACAAAAGCGTTGGAACTGCGCTGCATCCGTCCATGAAAATCGAGCCGACGTAGCATATACTTGATCGAATGTACGATGCACACAAAACGAAAAATCCTCATTAAATCGGTTAAAATAGTGCGCGGACTTAATTGCGGTGGAAAACGACCGTGGATAATGATACCCCATGTGCACGCGTGCCTGATTGATATATGTAGCACGCATGAACGGCTCTTTGTCGTATTCCAGCACAAGGACGCGGTCGCCTTGTCTCGCGCAGAAATCTGCTGCATACAAGCCGTACAATCCCGCACCTATGATGATTTTGTCAAAAACCATAATAATACCTCAAGGACGATATGCACCAAGTAAGTTCATGAACAACGTTTTCAGCAAATCGCTGTTCCCTTTGAAAAAACTGATTTTCGTCGGCGTTTTGCCGTTCGGCGGATAAACGCGCCGAACGGGGATCTCGCAAGCCTTCATCCCAAGCTGGGATGCGCGCACCGATAAATAGGCCAAAAGCTCGTACGCCTGAAAAATATCGCGGAACGGCTGAACCTGCGGGTGCTCCAAATAGGTACGAGAATAAGCACGGAAGGCATTCGTCGTATCCGTAAACCATTGCCGCGCCGTAAGCGAAATAATCGGGGCATGAAGAAGCCGCACGGCCGCATAACGGATGGGTGGCGTATTGACCGCCGCACCGCCTGCCAAAAAGCGGGATCCCTGAACGAAATCATAGCCTTCTTTCAATTTCTCGACAAAAAGCGGCACGGATTCTATGCTGTCCTTGTCATTCCCATCAATCGTGACGATGCCTTTATAGCCGCGCTGCAGTGCCCACCATAATCCCATGCGCAGCTGCGCGCCCTGACGCCCTAGACCCGTTTTCACGAGGAGCGTATTCACGCCGGCTGCCTTCAGGACAGCATCATCCGTTGAGCCATCTGTTGAGCCGCCATCGCAAATAATCACATCCACGAATCGTCCAATTCCGGCGGACTGGGCACGCGCCAACTCCCGCTCGATGCGGTCGCCTTCATTAATGATGGGAATGCAAAGCGCATAGTCGCTCTGCCGTGATGCGTATTCTGTCGCAGTGAAATCAGGAACGCCCAAGATATTCGCATACTTCACTTCCCATACGCCTCCACAAATTCCCGAATGCCTTCCATCACGCTCGTTTTGCTCAAAACATACCCATGCCGGCCACCCAAAACCGAATCGTATTTCGTCTTGAAATCATAGCACGGAGGTGTCTCTTGTATTTCGTTGTCAAACGACGTCCCATACACAAAATGATACAGTTCTGCCGCTTGTATCGGTTCGGTTGCTAAATTAAGCAGTTTTATGCCGCTTCGCAGTGCAATTTCAATATGCGTCCATAATTGCTGCAAAGGATAGAACTGGTAGACCGCTCGGCTGTCTGTAAAATTAAGTGCCGTAAAACCAAGACGCTGAAACGACTCTTTTAAGATTTCCCGATCCTTACGCTCCGCTGCGACGCATTGATAAAAGCCATTTTCCTGCCGCACATACGATTCCCTGATCCGCGTGTCCTGTTTGGCAAGTTCTTGATACTTTGCTTCGCTTAGCATATGCGGAATGACGGTGATCATGTCGTAAATAAAATTCTTCTTGATATTTCTGCCATATAGCGCAGGCAGACGGACAATCAGCGCATCCGCATAATCCTGCCGTATCACCTGCTCCAAATGGTAGCGATTGCGTCCATACGGCTGCAGATCATCTGTGGAAATAGCCGAATCCTCATCGACATCCTGCGGCCGAGGATAGACATCGACCGTTGAAATCAGGACGAGCTGCTTGGGGGAAATCGCATGAATGTTGTCGATCGCGGTATGAACCTGCTTCCAGTCCGCCTCCGCATCGCGGTTTGCCAAATACTTTTCGGCTCGCACGCCTGCATAAACGAGAACATCCGGTTTGAGCCCGTACGCATCTTGTATGTCCTTGCTGCTCCATCCCTCCGAAAATGCCCCGCTCGCCCATAAATTCGACCCGACGAAACCCGTCTTGCCGACCAATGCCTTCATGACAATCACTCCCCGTGATAGGATTCTTCATAGCTAAGAACCATTAGTTTTTTCGCATCATGTTCCGTCCCATCAAAAACGATTTCCAGTTCTCCGTCAACCGGTATATCCATGCTGACGTATTCCCCTCTTGATTGAAAGATTCTCTGCTCGGCAATCTGATGGCTAGGATCGTAGACATGGATATGCCCGCGAAACGCCATTTTCGGTATAGAGCCTTGTTTTTCTGGCTCAAGAGCAAGCGTCACGCAATACAGCGAGGTTCCTTCAAACGTCTTTTTCAGCGTACAAGAAGCATCTTTTTCTACCAGATAATCCTGAAAGACCGTTTCCGCATCAGCGGGAACGGCTTCTGCCATGGTGATATTATGATTCGCGCGAATGAAACTCGGCTCGATTTGTTCATAATGCCGCAGTTGAACGCCGCGCCGCAAATACATCTGAATCAGTTCGCCCATCAAGGTAGCCTGCTTGATACCATCAGGCAGATAGGTAGGGCGGTTTTCTTGCGTCTGCAGCAGGACATACATGCCATTTCCTAGCCATTTATGCATGTGCTGCTCATAAATCGTGCGCGCAGTTGGATTTTCGTACGTACCGTCTATATCGATATAGAGCGGTGTATACCCATCCAAATCAATAATGGGAACGGTGTCCTTCAAGAGATACGCATAGCCTGATGTTGGCTGCGAGCACATCACAAGCCATGCTTTCACCTTGTCAAACTGGATAGAGCCTGCGCCCGCATCACGGTCGCGAAAAATCTTTTTCGCATCGGCAATCCCTGCTGTCCGATCACGATAAAGGGGCGGATGGGTTGCGTCTTTTGCGCCCCAAAGCTGTGCGCGGAAGAAACCGAAAGGCTGCAATGCCAACACCAAAAAAAGCAGCAGCCCGCACCCACGATAGAAACTCCTCTTACGACAAAGCACGATGCCTAAAAATCCGCACGCAAGCCCGGATATAACGTCAAGCCCTACATTGTATCGCATGAAGCTATGATAGACCAATGCGCCGAATAAATAAAAGCAGCCATACGCTATGGCGAGCTTCTTGGAGGAGCCAACCATAGCCGCCCCACGATACCGCCACAGACCCACGGAGGATACGAGCCCAAAGGCAACGAGCAGCGCTTCCTTCCGATCCATCCCAAACGGCTTTGCCTGAACAATCTCCCGAAACGGCCAAACCAGTGCCTGCACGAGCGTTTGAGGCCCCGAAAATAAAATATCGCCATATATCATCGAACTATCCTTGCCATGCAAGAGAAGCTTTGACGGCCATATCTGGTAAAGAAATGGGAAAAAGGGCGACTGCGTCTCCAGCACATTTGTATAAGCATAGGGAATCAGCGGCAATACGGCAAGCCCGAACCCTGCTGCTAGTACGCGTACGGACAAGCAAGCACGCGACATCCAAAGAAAGTATGCCATCGCTGCAAGGAGCGGTATGCCCGCACTCAGCTTAAAGCATATCTCGATGCCAATGCACCATGCCATGAGCAAAAGCGTTTTTGCGCTCTTCCTTTCCGCTCCATTTAAAAATTCATCTAGGAAATACAGCAAAATCGGAACCGTTCGCAGATCCGCATAGTACGTATGGATTTGCGGCAATACATTAATTGCCGTCGCGATAGCACAAGCCAGTAATGAGACCTGCCATGCGCAAAGCGAAAGCACGCGGCCCTGCTTCAAAATGATTTGCCGCAATTGGATATAAATCAATATGCCAACCAGCAGGCTGAGCAGCGTCCCCAACCGAAAGCCGAGTACGTGTCGAAAGGCAAGCGACATACGGTCGGCCAATGGAAAAAGAAAGGAATGGAGCATCGTGCTCGGAAAAAAGGATTCCGAAACCTGACTCCATGGCAAAGGCTGTTGGTGCAGAATATGATAGCTGATGACATCCCAATCCGTATCCGGCGTATGAACATGGATGAGATAAACAAATACAAGAGAAGCAATCGCTGCCGCATCCCATTTCGAGAAATGATCGGCTGCAAACGATACATGCTTTCGACATACAACATAGAGCAGAACGCCCAACATGCAGAGCGTACCGATGCTGCCCCATATCGGCACACACAAAAATGTGTAAAGAAAATCGGCACACCATACAAACGAACTATAGCATAAAAATAGAAACAGCCACCGATTCATAGGTCATCCCTTTTCTGCAAATGCTTCTTCAAAATATTGATCCACACGCGCTCGTTCTCGTACGAAAACAGCCTCTGCGCCAGTGTAATCCACATGCAGCGGGTCATCTACCGCATAGGCATTCTCTTTTGTTCCGCGACGCCTTTCCAAATGAAAATAGTTTAACAACGTGTCAATGCGCGACGACATTTTCCCGCCCGTCGGATCTTTCGGGTTCGCAGGCATTCTGTCACAAACGACAAACGGCCGACGGAACAAAATAGAAAACACCGATCCATGGAACGAATCCGTATAAATCAATTCGGCGTGTTGAATCGCCCAGATGAATTCATCCACCCCCGTAACGTAGTACTCGTAAACATTTGGATCAAGGAGATGGACAAGCGGAAGGTCTAACGCATCCGCAATACGCCAAATCTCTTTTGGAATCGGGCCAAGGAAATAGGCAAGCAGGTACGGCTCGCCATGATACCATGCCGGCATACGGCTTACTTTATCCCAAGCATCCGACGAAAGATACAGTGTTGGGTCAATATGCACCGGAACCTTTCGTCCCGTAATCTTATATACCGTTTCAGCCCCTTCTTGCTCACGCATGGAAATGGATTGCATGCCCAATAGTCCGTCACGATAAAATTTTAATAGATTCGCAGGAATCGTGGGACAAGCAATACTTGCAGCGTACGAAATACGCTTCTTTTGTGGCACGTCTTGTAAAAAATTCTGTGATATGTCACCAAAATAAGGATTCCAGACTTGGTCACTCCCCACAACAAAAAAATCGTATTCCTGTTCAATTTCCTTAAGCCCATGCCTTACTGCACGAATCTGAATGTATCGATCTGCCCAATCCCTTATCTTTCCCTGACGCACCATCTCCCAGCCGATTCGTCCACTAGCCATTCGGGAGCGAAACCCACCATGATTCATCAACCATTTGATCGGTTCCTTCCATGACCACGCCCACCATGTGTTTGGCAAAAAATTATCCTCTGTATGCCATATCGTATCTACACATTCAGCATGCCGTCGTAAAATTTGCTGCAACGCATAACTTTGTAGTAAGTTCCCGTAATTAAAATAACCATTGAGTGTTAATTTTGCCAGCTTTATTTTTCCCACCATCCTATTTGCTAGAGGAAAATCTTATGCTTCTCTACCACATACCGTTCATGCAAACGCGTCATGTCCAAAATCGAACAATATCATCCTCTCCAATATATGCGCCGTTCTGCACTTCGATGATTTCCAGTGGTATTCTCCCAGGATTCGTTAATTGGTGCTTCGTCGCCTGCGGGATGAATACGGACTCGCCTTCATGAATCACTAATGTCTCCTCACCACGAACCACACTCGCCGTCCCGCGCAAAACAACCCAATGCTCCGAACGATGGTAGTGCATCTGCAACGTAATCCCCTGTCCGGGTGCCACGCGAACCTTTTTCATGCGGTAGCCTTCTCCTCGCCCGATAACTGAGGACGTTCCCCATGCGTGATACATGGTCGTATGCTCGACGGCTTCCTTTCGACCTTGCTCTTTCAGATGTTCAACTACTTGTTTGACTTGCTGCGATTCTCCCCTCTTCGCCACAAGAATAACGTCATTCGTTTCGACAATAAGCAGGTCTTCTAGTCCGATTCCCGCAATCAAGCGATCTCGGCCAATAAGCAGAGAATTTTTACATGCCTGCGTCAAAATATCGCCGCGCGCAGCATTCCCACTTTCATCCTTTGGTAAAATATCATAGACAGCATCCCACGACCCAATGTCATTCCAATAGCAGGTAAGCGGAACCATACGAACCCATTTCGAATGCTCTGCCACCGCATAGTCGATAGATATATTGGGCATCTCCCCAAAGTGCTTGACCGCTTCATCATATCCCTTATCTACAACCGCAGAAATCTTCGGGCAATATGCGTGAAATTCCCTATTCATAAAGGCAGACGTAAATGCGAACATCCCTGAATTCCAATAATAGTTCCCACTATCCACGTACTTTTGTGCCGTCTCACCATTCGGCTTTTCGGTAAACGAGACCACGTGCAAACCACCCCCCGCAGCCTCTGTCTCAATGTAACCATATCCCGTTTCCGGTGAACTAGCCGGAATGCCAAACGTCACGAGCACTTCGGACTTCACAAGCGATTCCGCCTGCAATATGCAGTTCTTAAATACATCAATCGGTCGAATCACATGATCGGCAGGCGCAACGACCATCGCTTCATCCGGCATGCACGATAGCTTATCCATGCAAAACCGAACAGCCAAGGCAATCGCAGGAGCTGTGTTGCGCGCCACAGGTTCCAACAGAATATGCGCTTCCTCTGCATGGCATTCTGCAAGCTCGCTCTGCACATGATAACGATATGTTTCATTCGTAACAATGATAATATCTTTTGCAGAAACAAGAGGCAGAAAACGCTCTATGGTATGAACTAACAGCGACTTCTCATTCTCAATCTTTAAAAATTGTTTTGGAAAGGAGCGTCGCGAAAGTGGAAACAGCCGTGTACCACCGCCGCCTGCAAGAATGATAATTTTCATGATGAATTTCTTCCTCGGAAATTATACCGTTAGATCCTCAATCTATCTCAATATGTCTCTGCCAGCCTGCGCAGGGAATAATTTGCAAGAGGCCCCTGCGCTTGGTGAAGAACTGCCTCCCTCCTTCGTATGATGCAATGACAGCGCAATGGCACCACCATCTTCGCGCAGTACATGTTTTTGGCGGTAGAACAAGCATGAGTGCAAAGATATACGAGATTCCTTTCACAATACTCGACCATGCGTTTTGAGTCGGTATGCCATTCGATACAATGAAGGAAGATACGTAATCAAATGATACTTCACATGCTCCTTTTTGCCCATACATTCCCGATGTTCTTTCATCAGTGCTTTTGTTTCTCGAAATACTTTATCATATAGTTTCGGATCATTTCTCCCTATCGCCAAAAGGAAAAAGACACTCAAATCAAATTTATTGCGTATCATGCCTGGAATCAAATCCACACGTCCCATCTGCTCTAATTCTTCTATGATATAATCGTATGTCTGCAGTGCAGTGAGCTTGCTCGGATGGAATGCAGAAAACGTCACACCATCCTCCCGCACTAGTCGGAAATAATGAACGGTTGGCGCATAGGAAACCCGCTGGCAATGTTTCATGTAATCAAACAGGAAAAGCATATCTTCCAAATTAGTTATATGCTCCGAAAACCGAACACCGTATTGCAACAGAAGATCGCGTCGAAACAATTTTCCACATGAGCTGGTATCCCTGCGCCCTACAATCTCAAATGCAACGAAGTCCATTCCTGTCATCAAGGTATTCACATCTTCCGCAACACTTCTTGTCTGTTTGCCATTTGGAAAGCAGTTCGCATACATTTGAACAGCAGCGTCCGCCTTTCTCTCATCCAGTTCAGCATACAGCGAACTAAGATAGCACGTTGATACGTAATCATCCGCATCAACAAAGGATACGAACGCTCCTGTTGCCTTTTGTATTCCGACATTCCGCGCTATGCTGACGCCCTGATTTTTCTGATGGGTCACTTTCACACGTGCGTCCTTTGCCGCATACCGATCACAAATTCTCCCCGAATCATCGGTGGATCCATCATCGATCAAGAGAATTTCAAATGCAGCATAATCTTGCTGCAGCAAAGATTGAATCGTTTTTTCTACATAGCGGCCTACATTGTATACAGGCACAACTACACTGATCTTTCCGCTCAACTTCATCACCTCCCATGCTGTCTTTATGTTTTTTCACACAGCGTCTCATAGCAGCTATAGTATAAGTGCTCTAAGGCTCTTTCCTGCACATCCAAATCAAAGCCTACCTGCCTCAACTCTTGCAGAGCATCTGCATTGCGTGACACATCCATTGACTGAATCACATCTGCCCATTGCTCTAGTCCCTGTTCGAGCGGCAAAAACATCGCATAACTTGTCAATCCAGCCTCATCAGTAACACAATCCTCCAAACCTGCTGACTGAACACACGCCTTTATATGTGGCAGCAATTCGCCTTCCCCAATGAGTACCAAACAATGCATCCTTGCGTTTCTTGGCCACATCCTCAAACACACGGAACAAAAATGCATGGTTCTTTTGATAGGCAAATCGCCCAATATGGCTGATGACAGCTTCCACGCCGCCGCCACAAACGATTCCAATAATTTGCAAGACACGAATGGGCTGTTCCAGCATATCTACAAACTCCTATGATCCCTACTTGACTTCTACTGTTTCGACCTGCGCAATACTGTGGAGCCACGAACTTGCCCCAACACGACTTCCATGATCCCCCTCGCTGTTCTCTTCCAATCAAACCGAGCAACGTTCCGATACCCTTTTTCCTGCATCTTTTTGTACAGCTTCATATCCTTTTCCAACTGCAGAATTTTTACTTTTAATTCCCCTGCATTGTGCGGGTCGTCCAAATATAACGCACCCTCTCCGCAAACTTCTGGAACACTCTCACACCGCGACGCAATGACAGGACACCCATACATCATGGCTTCGACAGGCGGCAGTCCCCATCCTTCTACCAAGGATGGAAATGACAAGCAAAAGGCAGATTGATAAAGCGCCACTAATTCAGCATCCGTGACGCGCCCGATCATTTTTGTTTTTGTGTACAGCTGCAGCTCCGCCTTGACATCCGCTGGCACATCGCCTGCAAGAACGAATTGCATATCGCCTGAAAGCTGTTCCACGGCCTTCACTGTCACAATATTGTTTTTAGAGCGCCCACCGCCTACTGCCAAAACATACTTCTTAGGAAAGATCCCATACCGAGCCCTAATATCCACGTCACCGGCATCCGCATCCAAGGGAGCCATACCACTGAGCACGACCTGCATATTTTTCGGTGAAATATGGTAGCCTTGTTCTAGGTCATGTGCCGCAAACTGTGAGATGGCAATGATCCGTTTCGCCTGTTTGCCCAGCAGACAGCCAATGCCATAATATACATATCGCCGCAGTACACCTTGATCACATGCATCACTGCGTGAAAATTTTGCATCGTGCATGACCACAACTTGATTCCGTTTCAAAACAGGTGCCAAACAATGCAGGCTAAGCAAAAACTCACCTCTCGTATAGAAAGGCAGTTCAATCTGTTCCCATAAAATACCACTCATGTGTCCGATCCGCCGTACCTCGATATGCTGATAATGACACGCATATCGATTCTTAGAGGAAACAAGCAGTATGATCTGCAAATGAGAATTCTGTTCCAACCATGCGTCGATTTCCTTGAGAACGCTGAATGCATACCGTGTCACACCCGCAAGTGCATACTCCATAAAGCGTCCATTCACATACACAATCATATCACACCGCCCTGCCGTAGTTATCGCAAGCGTTTCACAATCATAGATAGAATGCGAGAAGGAAGAATCCGAGCATACATCCACAGATCATTCAAGACATAACTGACCTTCATATACGCCTTGCCGTGCGGATAATTCCAATGTGTCCTAAAATATGCATGATGCTTATCAATCAGTTTTAAGGAATTGATCATATCGTACTTTCCATGCCGCCACATCGAGCGGAGTGTGCGATGCCGTCCGATCTTCGCAAACGGCAAATTGATTTGCGCTGCATGTTCCGATGCACAGAAATAAATTTTTGCCCCCAGTTTCCCAAGCTGCAAAAAGAAATCTGTCTCCTCCCGATACGCATTCCCCTTAAGACCAACATCAAACCGAGCAGAGTGAATGCAGCCCGTTTTGACCAATGCACACGCGTGTGTGAAAGGCACCTGAACTGGTTGCTCCATACGGAAGAAAAAATTCACTTGTTCCAAATGCGAAATATCGACATATTCCATCGCATTTGTCGTAAGCGGAGCCTTTCGCTTGATCACCGCCGGCAAATTTTCCATATCCGCATCACAATCCGCATAGATTGGAACGGCTCCCATCACGTCCGCATTACATGACCGCATCGCTTGAAGCAAGAACGATATTGTTCCCGGCAACAAGACAGAGTCGTCATCCGCAAAATATATATACGGCTGCGTGACATATTTCATGCCTCTATTTTTGGTCGCAGGTTGGAGCATATTGCATTCATTACGGAGATACTGAATACAAGGATACTTCTCCTGCAAGGCCTGTACCGTTTCCTTAGTGTGATCTGTAGAACAATCATCTACGACAATGACCTCGGCAACTCCTTCTTGAATATAGCTTGGAATGGTTCGATTCAAAAAAGCTGCTCGATTATGTGTGGGCATGACTACGCTGACACATTTATCCATCTGCTGCATGAGCCTCCTCGTCATCTAATAACGTGCACAAAGCATACGTTACTCCAAAATCCTGTGCGCCAAAGCCTTCCATGTAAATAACCTTGACGCGTCACGGGCGGCATCAATATACCTGCTATATGTGAAAAAATGCGTCACGACCTGTCGCATTTCAAACTGCAACACCGATTCCTGTGGAGCAAGGAGGACGCCCCATTTTCCATACCCTAACTGTTCCGGAAGCCCCCCCACATCCGTAGCGAGTACGAGCGATCCATTCTGCATCGCTAAATTTATTACACCGGACTGGGTTGCATCTCGATATGGCAGAACCGTAACAACGCAATTGCCCTGAAATAAAGAGTTGACCTCCTCATCCCGTATCATTCGATTGATCAGCTTTGCACGATGCAATGTTTTGAATACTGCCATGTGCTTCTGGAAATCGCCTTTCCCCGCTATTAGCAGGCTCACACCCTGCGAATATTCTTTTTCCACCGCTTGGTATGCCTGTAACAACATGTCAATACCCTTATATG
>ERZ772945.268-NODE-268-length-43804-cov-17.057418_pt1 | contig 43804 bp, 34 predicted proteins | sample MGYA00511681_ERZ772945 | MGnify/ENA primary metagenome ERZ772945 (study PRJEB29015, sample SAMEA2737943) | human oral metagenome | biome: human oral; feature: human-associated habitat; material: dental | place: China | collected 2143 ...
CGGACCGTGCGCACACCCCGGAGGCCGCCGGGCTGCCCGAGGACACGATCGTTCGCGACGTGCCCTCCGGATCGGACCGTGCGCACACCCCGGAGGCCGCCGGGCTGCCCGAGGACACGATCGTTCGTGAGGTCCCGCAGGACACCGTCGTACGCGAGGTGCCCGCAGGCTCCCCAAGCGACGCCGCCGCGACCCACGATGACGCCGCCACCACCGGCGCGGAGTACACTCCCGACCCGCTGACCGACACGATGGAGCGTCGCGGACGCCACGGGCTGGCGCAGGGACCGATCGACCAGGATCCGCCCGAGCGAGCGACCACCGACACCGGCGTCATCGACCTGTCCGGCATCCGAGGCGGGCGCACCCTGCCGTCGCGCCGCGCGCTGCGCGAAGCGCGCAACAACGGGGAGCAAGTCCTCGTCGTCGACGGCCAGGAGTTCAACACGGGCCTCATTCCGGTCACGCGCCCCCGCGACGCCGAGCAGGCCCCCGCACCGACGTCAGCCCCCGACGACGACGCGTCGGCAACCGGGGGGTGGACCTCCATCATGTCCGGCTGGCTCAAGGACCGGGAGGAGGGGACCCGATGAAGCGACGCACACTGGCGGCCGCGACCGCGGTCTTGATGGCCTCCACGCTTGCGCTGGGCGCGTGCTCTGGCGAGATCGTCGCCCAATCGGGCGATGCCGCTCAGAGCGCCGCCAACCTCGACCTGGAGCGCATCTCCTCCGTGCTCAGCGACACGGGCACGGCGATGGCTCACGCCGACACCTCAATGAACGCCGCCGACCTGTCGGGGCGCGTCTCGCAGGGGGCGCTGGCGACGCGCACCGCGCAGTACGCGCTTGCCTCCGCGTCGGGGCAAACCCCGCTCGCGCTCGACTTCACGCCCTCGTCCCTGGCGATTACGAACTCCGAGTCGTGGCCCCGGGCGATCTTCAACATCTCCGGCTCCTCCTCGACCGCGCTGCCGGTGCTCCAGGTCTACGTGCAGGAGTCGGCACGCTCGGACTACCAGCTGACCAACTACGCGCGCCTCCTGGGAGGAACGCAGCTGACACTGCCGCCCGTGGGAACAGGTTCCGCGTACGTGACCGGCACCTCCGAAGGATTCACGGTGAGTCCCGAGGCGGCGCTCGCCCAGTACATCACGATGCTCAACTCCGGGACGCAGGATACCTCGCAGTTTGTCGCGGACGAGTTCACGAAGTCCTACTTCTCGATCATCGAGGACCTCAACTCCTCGGTCAGCGCGGCCGGCTCTGTTACGCCGGCGGCAACCGCATCCGACTACCCGATCTCGGGCCTCGTCTTGCAGGACGGTTCGGCCCTGGTTGCCGCCAACTTCAAGTACACCCTGACCTACCAGCGCACCGTCGCCGGGGCCACCATGAGCCTGGGCGGCAACACGGCGGCGCTGAGCCAGTCGGGAGCAACCGTGGAAGGCAGTGCCGTGGCCAACTACCTGGGCACCGTCATCATGCGCATCCCTTCCAAGAGCGCGGGAGGAACCATTCAGATCGTCGGCGGCGAACGCTCCATCGCCTCGGTCACGCTGGATCCGTCCAGCAATCCCGGCTGAGTTTCACCCTCAGCGCACAGTTTGTCCCCGTGGCCTTGCGGCGCGGGGACGACGCCTATCATCGTCACGTACACACCTGAGTTCACGATAGGACCACGATGAACACCCAGACTCCTGGTCACAACGCGCCCGAGGCGCCCGCGCCTACACCCGCTGATTCGCACGGCGCTATCGACCTGTCGGCGCGCGTCGCCACGCCCGCTCCCAACGAAGCGGCTCCGACCGGCGAAGGCCTGCACATTCCGCTCATCACCGCCACCGACGAGGCGGGCTTCCAGGACGTTATGTCGACATCGCAGGCGGTCCCGGTGGTACTCGTCATGTGGTCGTCTCGGTCGCTCGAGTCGAAGCCAACGCTGGCCATGCTCGAAGAGATCGCGCGCGAGCACGCGGGCGCGTTCCAGCTGGTCGAGGTCGACATCGATCAGGCGCCGCAGATCGCCCAGGCTTTCCAGATCCAGGCTGTTCCCACGGTCGTCGCCCTCCTCGGTGGGCGCCCCGTTCCCCTCTTCCAGGGCAGCGCCGCCAAGGAACAGGTGCTCCCCGTCGTCTCCCAGCTCCTCGAGGCGGCGGCTCAGATGGGAGTCACCGCGCGCATCGCGGTCGCCGCGGCCGACACCGCCGCTCCCATCCCGCCCGAGCATGAGGGTCCCCTGGAGGCTGAGGCGCAGGGACGCCTCGACGACGCGGTCGCCGCCTGGGAGAAGGTCATCGAGCTCAACCCGCGCGACGAGGCGGCGAAGTCTCACCTGTCGCGCGTGCGCCTAGCCGCCCGTAGCGCGCAGGCCGACGCCACCGACCCCGCGGCTCACGCGGATGCGCTTTTTGCCGCTGGGGACGCAGCGGGTGCCTTCGATGTGCTGCTTGACCTGCTGGCCGCCGCAAGCGACGATGAGGAGCGCGACGGGCTGCGCCTGCGCCTCCTCGACCTCTTCCGCGTTGCAGGCTCCACCCCCGAAGTGACCAAGGCGCGCACGCGACTGGCCATGCTCCTCATGTGATCGCGCCGTCGCGCGCTTGGCAGCAAGCGCAGTGCGAACGAGGCCGGAGCAGGATCGCCTGCCCCGGCCTCGTCGTATTGTCCTGGGTTAGCGCACCTGCGAGACCGGTGCCAGCCACACGGCGCCCAGCGGGGGAACGCGCAGCTGGGGCACGAGGGGAGGAGTCACCGAGCGATCGGTAGAGGACCAAGCGACAGGTCTTGAAATCGCGAGCAGGAGTGCGAACATGCTCCTGACGCGAGGTTTGTCATGCCTCGGAAGGGCGTGGGGGTCAGTGCTGTGAGGCGGAAGACCTCGGGGGCAGTCACGTACCCGGAGACGAGCGTCGTCGGGACGAGGATGAGATCCCGGTTACTATAGCGCAACAACATGCTAATCGCAAAGAGCTTTTAAAGAAAGTGTCTTGACAGTGTATAGAATCGCTCGTTACAGTAAAGATGACAGTGAGGTCGGAAGAAGGGATAACTGACATGAGGATAGCAACGCGCCTGTCGTGCTGTGTTGTTCTGATCGTAGGCATGATGGGCGTTGTCGCGCCCGCGAGTGTTTCGGCACATGCGGTGTTCTCAGCGTGCTGAAGAACTGCGCGTACTACTCGGAGAGTGGACACTGCGTCGATTGGTACCCCAATCAGTGGACGTGCTATAACGATCTGGAATCGTCCTCATGAGGATTATCAGATTGCCCAATGTCTGACTTGGTTGGGCTACGTTTCGAGGGGGTGAAACCGGTGAAGTGGTTCATTATCGCCGCCATCTTCGTTGTCGTCGCCACCTGGTATGGCTGGCATTCGACGCACAGTGAGCTGACGAAGAAGATCGACCGAGAATCCGATCCTGAGGCCCGGCGCGAACTCATCAAGCTACAGGGACAGATAGACCGGGGGAGGGCGGGCCTCTAACTGCCCGACACCCACCATACCCTCGCCAGCAAGCGCAGTGCGAACGAGGCCGGAGCAGGATCGCCTGCCCCGGCCTCGTCGTATTGTCCTGGGTTAGCGCACCTGCGAGACCGGTGCCAGCCACACGGCGCCCAGCGGGGGAACGCGCAGCTGCGCCGACACGGGACGCCCGTTCCACGGCGTATCCTCCGCGATGACGGAGCCGACGTTGACGACACCCGACCCGCCGAACTCTTCGGCGTCGGTGTTCAGGATCTCTACCCACTCACCGCCGAAGGGCAGGCCCACGCGGTAGCCCTCGTGCGGGTTGCCGGCGAAGTTGGACACGCACACGATGACCTCGCGGTTGCCCTGCTCATCCGAGCCCTTACGCAGGTAGGAAATCAGGTTATGGTCCCCATCGGAGGCGTCGATCCACTCGAATCCCGTGTAGTCGTCGTCCCACAGAGCGGGGGAGGAGGTGTAGGTGGCGTTGAGCCGCTCGATCAGGTGCGCGACGCCCGCGTGACCCTCCTGGTCCAGGAGCCACCAGTCGAGGGAGTAGGACTCGTTCCACTCCTGCTCCTGGCCGATCTCCTGACCCATGAAGAGGAGCTGCTTGCCCGGGTGACTCCACTGGTAGGCGTAGAGCGAACGCAGCCCGGCGAGCCGCTGCCACTTGTCCCCGGGCATCTTGGAGATGAGGGAGCCCTTGCCGTGGACAACCTCGTCGTGGGAGAGGGGAAGCACGTAGTTCTCGGAGAACGCGTACACGAGCGAGAAAGTCAGCTCGCCGTGGTGCCACCTGCGATTGACGGGGTCCTCGCTGAGGTAGCGCAGGGTGTCGTTCATCCACCCCATGTTCCACTTCATGCCGTAGCCCAGGCCGCCGCCGCTGGTCGGCGCGGTCACGCCGGGCCACGCGGTGGACTCCTCCGCGATCATCACGATGCCGGGGTGGCGGCGGTAGGCGGTCGCGTTCGCCTCCTGGATGAACTCGATGGCCTCCAGGTTCTCTCGCCCGCCGTACTGGTTGGGACGCCACTGACCGTCCTTGCGCGAGTAGTCCAGGTAGAGCATCGACGCCACCGCGTCGACGCGCAGGCCGTCAATATGGAAGTCCTCCAGCCAATACAGGGCGTTGGCGACCAGGAAGTTGCGCACCTCGCGGCGACCGAAATTGAACACGTAGGTGCCCCAATCGGGGTGTTCTCCGCGCAGCGGGTCCGGGTCCTCGTAGAGGGGCGTGCCATCAAAGCGCGCCAGCGCGAAGTCATCCTTCGGGAAGTGCGCGGGAACCCAGTCCAAGATGACGCCGATACCCGCGCGGTGGAAGGCATCAACCAGGTAGCGGAAGTCATCCGGCGTCCCGTAGCGCGACGTGGGCGCAAAGTAGGAGGTCACCTGGTAGCCCCACGAGCCGCCGAAGGGGTGCTCGGCCAGGGGCATGAACTCGACGTGCGTAAAGCCCATCTGCTTGACGTAGGGGACCAGCTCGTCGGCCAGCTCGCGGTAGCCCAGGCCCTGACGCCACGAGCCCGCGTGGACCTCGTAGACGGACATGGGGCCGGTGTGGACGTTGCGGTCCTTGCGCGTTTCCATCCACTCCTGGTCCCCCCAGGTGTGGAAGTAGTCGGTGACCACCGAGGCCGTGGCGGGGGGAATCTCCGTGGCGCGGGCGAGCGGATCAGCCTTCTGGAACCAGTTGCCACCCGGACCCTGGATCTCGAACTTGTAGCGCGCGCCCACGCCAACGTCGGGAACGAAGATCTCCCACACGCCCGAGGATCCCAGAGAACGCATCGACGTCGTGGAGCCATCCCAGTAGTTAAACTCGCCGACAACGCGCACCGCGCGCGCGTTGGGGGCCCACACGGCAAAGGCGGTGCCGGAGGTCTCGCCCAGCTCGTCGGTGTAGGTCGTCACGTGCGCGCCGAGAACCTTCCACAGGTTCTCGTGGCGGCCCTCGGAGATCAGGTAGGTGTCCATCTCGCCCAGGGTCGGCAGGTAGCGGTAGGGATCGTCGCGCACCGTCGTGTCGTCGCCGTAGGTGACGGACACGCGGTAGGGAGGGATCTCCTTGCCGGGCACGACCGCGACCCAAACGCCGCCTCGCTCGTGGGTGGCGGCGTAGGCTCCCGTGGGCGTGATGATGTCGACGGCGTCAGCCAGGTGGGCGACCGTGCGAATCGTGACGCCCGTGTCGCCAAGGTGCGCGCCGAGCACGGCGTGTGGCGAGTAGTAGGAGCCTGAGGCAACGGCGTCGAGGGTGTCGTCATTGACCGGGATCGGCGTAAGTTCGAAGCTCATGGATGTTCCTTACTCCAGGTGGTGTGAACCGCTCAGTTCACGGGTGTTTGTAGTCTATCCTCTGCCTGGCAAAAGGGGGAGGCGGGTCTCATTTTGCCGGGCGTTTGAGGCGGCGCGGGAACGTCGGCCTTGCCGGGTTGCACGCCGACGACCCGCCGCCGTCAGGCCTGTGCCCACGGGGAGGAGTGGGCGGGTTCGACCGTGAAGACGTGGCCGAGGCGAGTCACGGGGGAGAGCGACACCCAGTTGGACGAACCCCACACGTAGGAGCGCCCGTCCAGCTCGTCCACGACGGTGATGTGTCCGCCCGGCGTGGCCAGGCCCATGGCCTCCAGGTCGAGTTCCACCGAGGCGTCGACGCCGTTGTGTGGATCCAGCGAGATGACACAGATGACGGTGTCGGGCACGCCGTCGTGCGTGAATCGTCCGGGCATCTGGCGTGAGAACGCGACGAGGCGGTCCGAGGACGTTGGGTGAATGCGGATCTGGTGGAGCTGACGGAGCGCCGGATGCTTGGCGCGCGCCGCGTTGAGCAGTGTGAACAGGCGCGTAATCCCGATGTCGTCGGCGTCCGCCCACCGGCGCGGCCGGAACTCGTACTTCTCGTTGTCGTTGGGTTCCTGGAAGGACCCTCGCGGCACATTCTCGACGAACTCGTAGCCAGAATAGATGCCCCAGGTGGGCGAGCCCAGCGCGGCAAGCATCGCGCGGATCGCAAAGATGGCCGTGCCCCCCTCCCACATTTGCGGGGTGAGGATGTCATGAGTCGTCGGCCAGAAGGCCGGGCGCATGAGGTGCGCGGTGTCCTGGGAGACCTCGAGCAGGTAGTCCTCGATCTCCGTCTTGGCGGTCCTCCACGCGAAGTAGGTGTAGGACTGATCGAAGCCGATTGCCCCCAGGGTGCGCATCATCGCGGGGCGCGTGAAGGCCTCGGCAAGGAAGAGCGTGCCCGGGTGGGCGGCCTTGACGTCGGCGAGCATCTTTTCCCAGAACGGAATGGGCTTCGTATGCGGGTTGTCGACGCGGAAGATCGTGACCCCGTGGCGAATCCAGACCTCGATGACCGCCCGGATCGCCTCGTAGATTCCAACCGGATCATTGTCGAAGTTCAGCGGGTAGATATCCTGGTACTTCTTGGGTGGGTTCTCCGCGTAGGCGATGGAGCCGTCGGCGCGGGTCGTGAACCACTCGGGGTGCTCGCTCACCCAGGGGTGGTCGGGGGAGCATTGGAGGGCGAGGTCCAAGGCGACCTCCAGCCCAAGGCTGCGCGCGCGGGCGACAAACCGATCGAAGTCGTCGAAATCACCTAGGTCGGGGTGGATCGCGTCATGCCCGCCGTCGTGGGAGCCGATGGCGTAGGGGGAGCCGGGATCGCCCGGGGCGGCGGTAAGCGAATTGTTCTTGCCCTTGCGGTGGGTCGAGCCGATCGGATGGATCGGTGTCAGGTAGACGACGTCGAAACCCATCTCCGCGATGCGGGGCAGCTCCTCGGCGGCGCTGGCGAGCGTGCCCGAGACCCACGACCCGTCTGGGCGTTGGAAGGCCCCAGCCGATCGGGGAAAGATCTCGTACCAGGCGCCGGCGAGCGCCTTCGCGCGGGCGACGTCGAGGCGGTACGTGCGCGAGGATCCGATGAGGTCGCGCAGCGGGTGATCGCGGAAGATGAGGCGCACGCGCGAGGAAATGCCCGCCGAGAGGCGCTGCTGGGCGGAGTGGGCGGTGTCGCGCAGGCGGCGGGCGGCGTCGTGGAGGACCTCAATGTCCGAGGCCGGGGGGCGCTCCTGCGTCGGGTTTGCCTCGGCATCACCGGCAGCTGCCCGCTCCATGAGGCGGGCGCCCTCTTCCAGCATGAGTTCCACGTCCACGCCCGCGCCGAGCTTGACGGTGGCGTCGTGGTGCCACGTGGCGTAGGGGTCGGACCAGGAATCGACGCGGAACGACCATGCGCCCGGCGCGTCCGCGGCGACCCATGCTTCGTAGCGGTCCAAACCGGGGGCGACGTCGACCATGCGCGTGCGGGAGTGCTCACCCCCGCCGGGGGTGAGGAGGACGGCTTCGGCGGCAAACGCGTCGTGTCCTTCGCGGAACACGGTTGCGCGGATGGGGAAGGGCTCTTCTTCGGTCGCCTTAGCGGGAAGCGTTCCGTCCTCGACGACGGGAAACACTTCAATGATCGGGATACGGGGTAGCAGGTTCTCGCTCACATGTCTCACACTAGCCTATTGGCACGCGCGGGCGGACGCTAAACGGCCGCGGTGATCCGTGCGTGTCGGGGCGGGAGAACCCCGTTGGCGAGGCGCACAAGAACGCGGAGCAACCCGTAGGGGCGCTCCGCGTCCAAACGAGGCGACGCCTAGTACCGCACGCTCTCGAGGGCAGCCCAGATGGACGCGCCAAAGACGACGAGCACGATGATCGTGACGACGACGCCGATGATCTGCCAGATGAACACGGCACGCGCAAAGTTCCTCTTGGACGGGGAGGAAGCGGAGGACAGGGCGAGAACCAGGAGGTAGACGAAGCCAACCAGCGGAATCCAGCACAGGAGGAGGGTGATCATCCACCCGCCGACGCTATCGTCGGGATGCTCCGGGAAGTGACCGTAGGCCATGGGCGTCTCCAATCGCGTGAGGGTCAGTAGTTCATCTGCATGGCGGTGCGGACCTCGGAGAGGGTCTGGTCCGCCTGCTCGTTCGCGCGTTCATTGCCCGCATGCAGGATGGACAGCAGGTGGTCCTCGTTGGCGATGAGCTCGGCCCGGCGCGCACGCAGGGGAGCGAGCATGTCGTTGAGGGAGTCCGTGACGAGGGCTTTGAGGGCTCCCGCGCCGCCGTCTCCGATGCGATCGGCGATCACCTCGGGGGCATCACCGGTGGCGAGCGAGGCCAGCATCAGGAGGTTCGACACCTCGGGACGCCCCTCGGGGTCGAACGTGATGCGGCGCTCGGCATCGGTCTTGGCCTTCTTCAGGATCTTCGCGGTCTCATCGGCGCTCATGCGCAGTTCGATCGTGTTCCCGCGCGACTTGGACATCTTCTGTCCGTCGGTGCCCAGCAACAGAGGGACCTCGGACAGGAGGGCCTCGGGGCGAGGGAAGACAGGACGCTCCGGGGTCGCGCGCCCGTAGCGCTTGTCGAAACGTTGAGCAATGAGGCGGGCCTGCTCCAGATGGGGGAGTTGGTCCTGGCCGACCGGGACAATGTTGGCCTTACAGAAGAGGATGTCTGCCGCCTGGTGGACCGGATAGGTGAGCATGAGGCCCGTCATGGCGCGCCCCTCCGTGGCCTCCAGCTCCGCCTTGACCGTCGGGTTGCGGTGCAGCTCGGACTCTGTGACGAGGGAGAGGAAGGGGAGCATCAGCTGGTTGAGGGCGGGCACGGCCGAATGATTGAAGATCGTGGAGCGCTTCGGATCAATCCCGGCGGCGAGGTAGTCCGCCACGAGGCCCAGGACGCGCTCTCGAATCGGCCCCACGCCGTCGCGGTCGGTAATGACCTGGTAGTCGGCGACCAGCACCCAGGTGTCGACCCCGCGATCCTGCAGGAGCACCCGGTTGCGCAGGGTGCCAAAGTAGTGACCCAGGTGGAGGTGCCCCGTCGGGCGGTCACCCGTGAGGATGCGGAAACGCGACGGATCCTGGTCGATGGCCAGGTCGATCTCGGCGCTGCGCGCCTTGGATCGAGCCAGAGAGGCATCGGAGGTGGAGGTTTCCAGGGCGTCTTCACTGCGTGTCATGCGTTGTTCCTAACGGGTGGATGGGGGTGAAGGGAAAACGTGGGTCCGCTCAGCTTTCCGGGTGGAAGCACACGTCCGACAGGAGGATGGTCACGGAGAGAGCCTCGATGGAAAGCGTGGAACGAGGGGTGACGTGCTCGACCTCGAGGGAGAGCTCACCTGGGTCGCGTAAGGCGCCGACGCCTCCCTGCGCGGGAGACTCCCACACGGTGGAGTATGCGATCAACCAATCCAGGTCGTGTCCCGCCGGGAGGGTGACGTGAGCGTCGTCAAGGTTCGCATTGATGATGATGAGGGCGTCGCGATCCCCCCACTTCAGACCGGATCGCAGTATCTGGAACGTGCGATGACGCGAGTCCGTCCACCCGTAGTCCGGCATGGGCGTGCCCTGGGCGGTGTACCACGACAGGTCGGGAATCGTGTCGCCGCCGTAGGGCTGGCCGGTGGCAAAGCGGTCAGGGCGCAGGACCGGGTGAGCCCTGCGCAGTGCGATCAACCAGGAGACGGTGTCGATCTGCGCCTGCTGGCCCTCGGCCAGGTCCCAGTCGATCCACGAGATCGGATCGTCCTGGCAGTACGCGTTGTTGTTGCCGTACTGGGTGCGGCCAAACTCATCCCCTCCCAACAGCATCGGCGTGCCCGAGGAGACGAACAACGTGGCCAGGATGTTGCGCTGCGAGCGTGCCCGCAGGTCGGCGATCGTCATGTTGGAGAGGATCGCGTAGGGGGTCACAGCGTTCGGGTGCGTCGCGTTGGACGCGAGAGTGCCCTCGACCCCGTGGTTCCACGAACGGTTGTCGTCCGAGCCGTCCCGGTTGTTCTCCAGGTTCGCCGTGTTGTGCTTGCGGTCGTAGGCGGTCAGGTCCGCCAGCGTGAATCCGTCGTGGGCGGTCACGAAGTTGATGGATGCCCGAGGTCCACGCAGTCGCCCGAGGCCGTGTTCGAAGACGTCCTGGGAGCCAGACAGGCGAGTCGCCAGGTCATTCGGCCCGGACACGACATGGCCCGATGCCTGGGCGCGCACGTCCGCGAGCCAGAAGTTACGCAGCGCGCCCCGGTAGTGGTCGTTCCACTCGGAGAAGGGGACCGGGAAGTTACCTGTCTGCCAGCCGCCGGGGCCCACGTCCCACGGCTCGGCGATGAGCTTGGCGTGCGCAAGGTCGTCATCGGTCGCCATGGCGATGAGCAGCGGGTGCATGGGACTGAATCCGGTCGCGAAGCGGCCCAGCGTGGCCGCCAGATCGAAACGGAAGCCGTCCACGCCCATGTCGCGGACCCAGTAGCGCAGCGAGTCCAACACCATCTGGATCGCCTTGGGGTGGTCCACGTTCACCGTGTTGCCGGTTCCGGTCACGTCGATGGTCTGGACCGGACGCGAGGTGGTGTGTCGGTAGTAGAGATCGGAGTCCAGGCCTCGCCACGACAGCGAGGGGCCTGCGTCGCCTCCCTCGCACGTGTGGTTGTAGACGACGTCGAGAATGACCTCAATGCCGGCTTGATGCAGCAGGGACACCATGCCGCGGAACTCGTCGACAACGGCCTGGGCGCCTCCCGCCCGGGACTCGGCGGTCGCGTAGGAGGGTTCGGGTGCAAAGAAGGACAGGGTGGAGTAGCCCCAGTAGTTCGTCAGGCCGCGCTCGGTGAGGAAGGGCTCGTCGCACTTGGCGTGCACGGGGAGCAGTTCGACCGCCGTGATCCCCAGATCCTTCAGGTAGGACACGGACGCCGGGTGGGCGAGGCCGGCGTAGGTGCCGCGCAGGCGCGGGGGCACACCCGGCATGTTCTTGGTAAAGCCCTTGACGTGAATCTCGTAGATGACGGTGGTCTCCCACGGCGTGTGCGGCCTGGGTGCAATGGGAAAGGACGGGTCAACGACAACCGAGCGCGGCATGTGCGGGGCGGAATCGAGGGGCGAGCGGCGCATCGGATACTCCGACGGGTACAGCTCCTCGTCCACGCAGTGGGCGTACACCGCGGGCCGCAGATCAACAGCGCCTTCGATGCCCCGCCCGTAGGGGTCGAGCAGGAGCTTGTGGGAGTTGAAGAACTTGCCGCCGTCGGGGTCCCAGGGGCCGTGGACGCGGAAGCCGTAGCGGGTGCCCGCGCCAAATCCGGGAATGTGGCCGTGCCACACGCCCGTGCGCGGACCCATCAGGGCGTAACGTGTCTCCGCCCCCTCCTCGTCGAAGATGCACATGTCCACAGCGTGAGCGTCCCGGGCTACCACGGCAACGTCAAGCCCATCCCCGGACGTGTACACGCCGATACGTGTCGGGGTCGGGTTGGGCGCGGTGACCCGCACGGTTGGGATGCGGGACGAGCCCGAACGCTCGGACATAGACGAGAGCCTCTTCCTGATGAACGACCGACCGTGCCGCGGCGGCGGGCACAGTCGCCATCCATGATACGTGACCGTTAACGTCGGGGCTGGATTGGAGGTCTCGGCTCGACTATGAAGAGCGGCACGCGTCGGTGAGGGGACCCTCATGTGGGCGAGGGGCGCGGAGTATGGCACGCTAGAAGCCATGAGAATTGTCGTGTGTGTGAAGCATGTCCCCGACATGCAGTCCGAACGTCGCTTCGAGGGCGGCCGCCTGGTGCGCGGTGAGGACGATGTGCTCAACGAGCTAGACGAGAATGCCATCGAAGCTGCCGTCAGCCTGAAGGAAGCCGAAGAGGACGCGGGCCGCCAGGCCGAGGTCATCGCGCTGACGATGGGACCCGAGGACGCCGAGGACTCCCTCATGCGCGCCCTGCAGATGGGCGCCGACCGTGCCTACCTCGTGACCGACGAGTTCCTTGAGGGCTCTGACGTCATCACGACCGCCTCTGTCCTGTCCGTTGCGATTGCGAAGATCAGCGAAGAATGCGGCCCCGTTGATCTCGTGATCACCGGCATGGCCTCGCTGGACGCGATGACCTCCATGCTGCCCGGCGCACTGGCCGCCAAGGCTCACATGCCGCTGCTCGGACTGGCGCGCTCCCTGAGCGTCGACAGTGGCGCCGTCACGATCGAACGCGCCGTCGACGGCTACACCGAGACCGTGCGTGCCGCGCTGCCCGCCGTCGTCTCCGTGACCGATCAGATCAACGAACCGCGTTACCCGGCCTTCGCCGCCATGAAGGCGGCTCGCAAGAAGCCGCTGGAACAGTGGGGGATTGATGACCTCGTCGAGGTTCCCGGTGGTGAGGCCCTGACGCTGCGTCGCGCTCTTTCCTCCGTGACTCACGGCGAGGAGAAGATACGCGACGGCTCCGGAACGATCATCCAGGACGCCGGCGAGGGCGGGCGCGCGCTGGCCGACTACATTCTTTCGGTGGTGAAGTGATATGACGCAGCAGCAGATGAGTTCCCCGATCCTTGTTCTGGCCGATCAGGCGGGCGATCACCTGACGCCCCTGGCCCGCCAGGCGCTCACGCTGGCCGCGTCCCTGACCTCCGCCGACGTCGTCGCCCTGTCCCTGGCCGCCACCCCGGATGTGGCCGCGCTGTCTGAGCTGGGTGCGACCCAGCTGCTGCACGCCGACATGGGTCAGGTCGCGCGTTCATCGGTCGTCGCCTCCGACGCGCTTGTTTCCGCGCTGGCGACCGACAACTTCGGCCTGGTGCTGCTGTGCTCGGACTACCGCGGGCGCGAGATCGCCGGTCGCGTCGCGGCGCTGACCGAGGCGGGCGTGGTTTCCGGTGCATCCTCCGTCTCCTTCGACGGCGGAGTCCTCCAGATCGGCAAGACCGCACTGGGGGGTTCCTGGTCGATGCGCATCGTCCTCGAGGGCCAGACTCCGATCGTCGGCATCGCCTCCGGCGTCATCGACGAGGCAGAGGTGGCCTCTCCTGTTGCCCTGACTCCGCAGGCCCTGTCGGTCGAGCTGAGCCCCGAAGCCCGCGCGATCGAGGTCGTCTCAAGCGTTGCCGACGACTCCGAGGGCGTGTCCCTCCAGGACGCGTCGACGGTCGTGTGCGGCGGACGCGGCGTGAACGGAGACTTCGGGCTGGTTCGGTCCCTGGCCAACGCCCTGGGTGGCGCCGTGGGGGCGACCCGCGTCGCCTGCGACGAGGGCTGGGCTCCGCGCAGCGAGCAGATCGGTCAGACCGGCCTGACTCTCACCCCGAACCTGTACATCGGGCTCGGCGTGTCCGGGGCGATTCACCACACCGTTGGCATGCAGTCCGCAGCCCACATCGTCGCGGTGTGTGACGATCCCGACGCCCCGATCTTCGAGATCGCGGACTTCGGCGTGGTGGGCGACGTCACCGAGGTGGTGCCCGCGGCGCTGGCGGCCATTGAGGAGGCGCGCGCCCAGGAGTGAGCGTTTATCTCGACCATGCGGCCACCACCCCGCTGCGCGAGTGCGCGCTCGAAGCGTGGACCCGCGCTCAGCGCGACCTGAGCGCCTCTCCGGGCAACCCCGCCGCCCTTCACTTCGGAGGGCGGCGCGCCCGTCGCATGCTCGAAGACGCCCGCGAGCAGGTCGGGGCCTGCCTAGGGGCCGACATGCACGAGGTCATCTTCACCTCCGGTGCCACCGAGTCCGACGCTCTGGGCGTCATGGCTGCCGCCCGAGGGATGCGCGGCCGCGATGGGGCTCGTGAGCTGATCGTCGTCTCGGGTCTCGAGCACGACGCGGTCGCCCATCAACGTGAGGTTGCCTCGCGCGAGGGCTTCGAATGGGAGGTCCTTCCCGTGGATGCGGGAGGGGTTTCGGAGCTGCCCGTGACCGTGAACGGCGCTCGCTCATCCTGGGATGGACGCCTCGCGCTCGGCTCCATGACCCTCGTGTCCTCAGAGATCGGCACGATCCAACCCGTCGAAGAGTTTGCGTCGCGCGTGCACGCGGACGGCGGCCTGGCTCATAGTGACGTTGCCCAGGCGATTGCCACCATGGACGTGTCGTTTCGTCGCATGGGAGTGGACCTCGTGAGTGTTGGCGGGCACAAGGTCGGCGCCCCGGCGGGCATCGGGGTCCTCGTCGCCCGTCGCGGCATACCCATGGTGACCGACCGGCCTGGGGGCGGACACGAGCGCTCAATCCGGTCGGGCACGCCCGACGTCGCGGGTACCTGCGCCCTAGCTGCGGCGCTCGATGAAACGGTGCGCGAGCGCCCCGCGTTCGCCCGCCGCTCCCGTGAGCTGCGCGAACACCTCCTCACTCACCTGCCGCTCGGCGTGGAGGCGACGGTGGGGGAGTCGGCCGCCTCCAGCGCGATCATTCACCTGTCCCTGCCGACGTCGCGCCCCGAGGCCGTCCTCATGGCCTTCGACATGGCCGGCATCGCCGTATCCGCCGGATCTGCCTGTCATGCGGGGGTCACGCGCCCCTCCGAGATCGTCATGGCGATGGGGCGCAGCGAGGAGGCGGCGCTGGGGGTCCTGCGCGTGTCCCTCGGGCATGACACGACGCGCGCCGACATCAACGCTTTCCTCGGTGCCCTTCCGTCGGCCATTCGGGCGGGAGCATCCCTCGATGGAGTCACTCACGCCCGCAACGAACGCAACGAGGAAGGGTAGCGTATGCGAGTACTCGCAGCTCTGTCCGGCGGAGTGGATTCCGCGGTCGCCGCCGCGAAGGCCGTCGAGGCCGGGCACGACGTCGTCGGTGTCCACATGGCGCTGTCCTCCCAGCCTCAGGAATGCCGCATTGGCTCGCGCGGATGCTGCTCGATTGAGGATGCCGGGGACGCGGCGCGTGCCGCGCAGATCATCGGCATACCGTTCTACGTGTGGGATCTGGCCGAGGAGTTTGAGCAGACCGTCATCACGGACTTCATCGCTCAGTACAAGGCTGGGCGTACCCCCAACCCTTGCGTGCGCTGCAACGAGTTCGTCAAGTTCCGCGAGCTGGCCAGCAGGGCCCGCGCCCTCGGCTTCGACGCGGTGTGTACGGGGCACTATGCTGCAATCGTTGACGGGCCCTCGGGGCCGGAGCTGCACAGGGGAGCGGACGCGCTCAAGGACCAGTCCTACGTGCTGGCGGTGATGGGACCGGAGGAGCTGGCTCGCGTCGTTCTTCCCCTGGGACAGGCGCCTTCCAAGGCGTGGGTGCGCGCCGAGGCCGAGCGCCTGGGCCTGGGCGTGTCCAACAAGCCGGATTCCTACGACATCTGCTTTATCCCCGACGGGGACACGCAGGGTTTCCTGCGCGCGCACCTGGGATCGGCCGAGGGCGAGATCATTACCCCCGACGGGCACGTGGTGGGCAACCACGACGGCTACTGGAACTTTACCGTCGGCCAACGCAAGGGCCTGCGACTCGGGGCGCCAGCGCCCGACGGACGCCCCCGCTACGTGCTGGAGACGAGGCCCGAGACCAACCAGGTGGTCGTGGGGTCCTTAGAGCTCCTGTCCATCTCCCGTATCCACGCGACGAACGCCGTGTGGCTTGCCTCCGATGACGCGGGGAATGAAGCCGCCGACCTCTTCGTTCAGCTGCGCGCCCACGGTGCCCCCATCCCCGTGGCCGAGCTGGTGCGCGACGAGGCCTCGGCCACGATCGACGTGGTCCTCGAGGATGGCGCGCGCGGCGTTGCCCGGGGCCAGTCGATGGTCATCTACCGGGGAAGCCGCGTCCTGGGGGAGGGGACGATCGGGCGCACGGAGCGCTGAGGGGCGCACCCGGGCGAAAGCCCACCGCTGACCGACCGGCGCGGAGGCCCCGCACGCGCCGTGTGGCTCGGTGCGGCGACGCCGCCTGGCTCTTCGGCTACACTTGGGTGCGCGCGCGAGTGGCGGAATTGGCAGACGCGCTGGATTTAGGTTCCAGTGTCTTTGACGTGTGGGTTCGAGTCCCATCTCGCGCACGGTTGCCCGGCCCGGTCGCACCGGGCGAGGTCGCGCCGATAGACTGAGGCCATGAGCGCTTTGGAAATTGGCTGCAAGGCCCCCGAGTTCACCGCCGAGACCACTCAGGGAATCCTGTCCCTGTCGGATCTCCTCGCCGCTTCGTCGCGCGGCGTCGTCGTCTACTTCTACCCGAAGGCATCCACGCCCGGCTGCACCAAGGAGGCCTGCGACTTCCGCGACTCCCTGGCCTCCCTGCAGGGCGCGGGCTACTCGGTCATCGGCGTGTCCGCAGACTCGATGGCCGCATTGGAGCGCTTCAGCGAGAAGCAATCCCTGACCTTCCCCCTGGCCTCCGACCCCGAGCATCACGTTCTCGAGGCCTACGGCGCGTGGGGTGACAAGAAGAACTACGGTCGCACCTACGTGGGCATCATCCGCTCGACCATCGTCGTGACACCCGATGGGCGGGTGGCCCTGGCCCAGTACAACGTGAAGGCCACTGGGCACGTCGCCCGCCTGCGCAAGGCACTGGGACTCGACTGAGAGATTTGCTTCCTGAGTAATTGCAGCGTATGATTGTCGAGCAATTCATAGCGTCCCGTCAATGGAGAACTCATGGGAGCAACATCGCCGGAATCGTATCGGAGCAACTTAGGGCATCTTGCTGGAGGAAACCGTCAGGGGGTGTATCCCAGTCCGGCGCCGCGCCTCGTGTCTGTTGGGCAGATGTATGTTCCTGAATCGGAGTTGCATGAGTCGCGTCAGCGCGATGCTCAATCGATGTTCCAGAACGATACGACGGGTGTCGAGTCCTACATGCGCGGTGCGCAATACGAACGGAAGAAGAACTGGAAGCTTGGCTTTGGGATGTTGATGTTTGGGCTAGTCATTGGGCTCATCGTATCGCTTGCGGTAACGGCGTCAATTGTCTACTTCAATAAGATTCGTGTGAAGAGCTTCGCGCAGGCGGTGAAGTCGTGCAACGCCGAATACTATTCGACGGTAGCCGTGGATGGCTCCAGCCTCGAGATGCACACGGCCGGGACCAAACACCCGGGCATGAGCGTCACGACGATGCAATGTGTTTTCGATGAACTTCATGTTCCTGCCGCAGCGCGACAGCGAATGGCCTCGACCCGCGCGCTTGACGGCACTCAAGAGGAAACATGGGGATCGTATCGTGCGACATGGAACTATCATCCCGAGAACGGACTGCACGTTGTCGTCAGTGTCCGCTAGGCCCTGTGTTCCAGTCGGATCGTGCCGCGTTACTCGCGGGGGCATGGCCCGGAGCGTGAACGGTGCGTGAGTGACAAGGGGAAAGCACGTAAGATTGGAGCGAATTTCAATCAGTGAAGGAGTAACCCCGTGTCCGAACCGCTATCCGCCGCACCCGTCGGCGATGATATCGCCCTGGCGATCCGAGGACTCGTCAAGATCTACGGCAACCTCGTCGCGGTTGCCGACCTCTCGCTCGACATTCCGACCGGTTCCTTCTACGGGATCGTCGGCCCCAACGGTGCTGGCAAGACAACGACGCTGACGATGGCCACGGGCCTGCTCACCCCCGACCGCGGCACCGCGCTCGTGCACGGGGTTGACGTGTGGCAAGAAACCGATCGTGCGCGAGGCCTCCTCGGCGTCATGCCGGATGGGATGAGGCTCCTCGACCGCCTCTCCGGCCCGGACTTTCTGGTCCACGTCGCGATGCTTCGCGGCCTCGACACCGACACCGCCCGCGAGCGCTCCCAGGAGCTGCTCACCGCCCTCGACCTCGCCGAGGCCGGAAAGAAGCTCATCGCCGACTACTCGGCAGGCATGACAAAGAAGATTGCCCTGGCAGGCGCGCTCATTCACTCACCCAGGGTCCTCGTCCTCGACGAACCCTTCGAGGCCGTCGACCCCGTGTCCGCGGCCAACATCCGCCAGATCCTCACGGACTACACCAAGCGCGGCGGAACAGTCATTCTTTCCTCCCACGTGATGGCCACCGTTCAACAGCTGTGCAGCCACGTGGCAATCATCGACAAGGGACGGGTCCTCGTGGCGGGCACGACCGACGAAGTCGCGCAGGGCGGAGACCTCGGTGAGCGCTTCACCTCCCTGGTCGGCGGCGTCCACGCGGAGGAGGGCCTGTCGTGGTTGGGCAACTGATCCGCCTGAAGTTTCAGATCATTTGGAACACGATCCGGCGCCAGACCGCCATCCTGGTGCTGTCGATCATCGGGGCGCTCTACATGGCTTTCGTGGGAGCGAGCATCTACGTGGGACTCGCGTTCCTCGCCCGTTCCGAGGAGGCCGCCCGGGTGGCGCCTCTCTTTGCCTTTGCGGGCCCCCTCGTCATGGCTGCGTGGCTCGTGTTCCCCATCCTGTTCTCCTCCATGGATAACTCGGTGGACCCGGTGCGCTTGGCTCCTTTCGTTGGGCCGAGCAAACGCCTTGCCACAGCCCTAGCGGCTGCGACTGCCATCGGCCCGGGCGGCATCTTCTCAGCCGTGATACTCGGCCTGCCGACGTGGTTCGCCCTGTGGCGTGCTCAGTGGCTTGAGGCGATCGGCTGGCTGATTGCCTCCGTCGTGTCCCTCGGCATCGCGGTCCTGTGGGCGCGCGCCGTCGGAACCTGGTTCGCGGTCCGGCTCAACACCTCCGGAAAAAAGGACCTGATCACGCTCCTCGGCGTCACCGTTTTCATGGTGATCCTCACACCGATGGGATATTGGGTGAGCGTCCTGAGCCGGAACTTCTCGGTTGATGCCTTCAGGGCCGGTGTCGAGGTGGCGCTGTGGACCCCCTTCGGTGCCCCCTTCGGGGTCGTCGCCTCCCTCGTCGAGGGAGCGTGGCTGGCGGCCGCTGTTCGCGCGGCGATCAGTGTGCTCACCGCCTACGTGGGATGGCGCGCGTGGGTCAAGGTCTTGGGGCCGGTCATGAGCGGATATGCGAACACGGTGTCGGCTGACGCTCAGCGCGCAATCGACGAGGGGCGCCACCTCATCGACGACTCCGTTGAGGTGGCTGAACGTAGTGAGCGCGTGGCGCAAGCCCGCTCCGCGGGACTGCGCAGCGTCGACTGGTTTACTCGCCTCGGCCTCGGTCCTCGCAGCGCATCCCTTGCTGCGCGTACCCTGCGGTACTGGATCGTCGATCCGCGCCTGAACATGAGCTGTGTCCTCGCGGTGATCTTCCCGATCCTTGCGATCCTCATGGGACGCATCGATGTGGGAGGACAAACCGTGATGTTCACTGGAGTGTTCCTGTACCTGGTGCCGATCACGATGGGCCTGTCCACCGGAGCGCTCATGCAGTACGACTCGACGGGTGCGTGGATCGTCATCTCCTCGGGCATGAGTGGGCGCGAGGAACGCCGGGGGCGCCTCATCGGCTCCCTCCCGGCGCTTCTTCCGCAGGTTGTCGGATACCTGATTCACGATGTTGCCGTGGGGGCGAGCGCCCAGGACTTCGTCTACCACCAGGTGATGGGTGTCATTTTCTTCGCCGGAGCGGCTGCCACGACTCTCATTGTCAATGCTCGCTGGGTCTACCCGGTTCAGCCTCCCGGTACCTCGCCGCTGGGCACGAAGGGCACGGGGTCCTTCCTGATGACCATGCTGCTGCAGCTCGTTGGTTTCGCGGGCACGGCCCTTCTTCAGGCGCCCTCGTATGTGCTCTTGGCGCTGGCGGCCTTTGGCGTCGTGCCCGCCTGGGTGGCGTTCGTCGTCGCCATCGCGTGGTCCGTCGTTGTCCTCGAGGCGGGCGTTCGCATCGGAGGGCGCGTGTGGGACCGGTACGCCGTGGCGGCGTTGACGACGATTCGCAGCTGGCCCGGGCACTGATCGGGTTCCCGTCGTTGCACCGGGGCCGGGCTCGTCCACTGGGGGCGCCCGGCCCCGTCTGTCTCTGACAGAAGCATGGATGTCGTTCTCCCGCGTGCCATCGCGAGCACACACTCGGTGAATTGAGCGCCGCTTTGTGCATCGATTGAGACATCGACAAAAGGCGAAGGAGGGAAGCAGCGATGGCGCAACGTGTCATGCCCGCCTGTGCGTGGCCTGATGGAGGGACGATGTCGTTGAGTGAGTCGGATGCGTGTTGCGAGGGGACGGCACGAGGTCACTGCGACATGTCGTTGCCCGTCTCCATGCACCTGGTGCCGTTTCGCGTCAGGGTGAACGTCGCGACGGATGCCGTACGGTGACGCTCTGAGCGGCGGTGCTGGTGGAGAGTGCGCGCACTGTTCGACGGTGAACGACGCGGATAGGTTGTTCTCATGCGGATAGCTTGTTCGCTTGCGGATAGGCTACGAGGCTATCCGCGTGGTCATAACCTATCCGCGTATTCGTAACCTATCCGCGAGACGGGCGAATGCCGCCGGGCGCGAGAGCGTGCGCCACGGGTACGAAAAACCGGCGGTCACTGGGCCGCCGGCTAATCGCTGTGCGTCATGGGGGACTTGAACCCTCAACCCGCTGATTAAGAGTCAGCTGCTCTGCCAATTGAGCTAATGACGCGGAACTTTCACCGGCGCGAGCCGGGAAAGCTGTGCGTCATGGGGGACTTGAACCCTCAACCCGCTGATTAAGAGTCAGCTGCTCTGCCAATTGAGCTAATGACGCGGGGGTTTTGCAACCGAGAGACAAATATACATGCGAGGCAGTGTGGTCGCAAGTCAGCCGACTTGGCCGTGTCCTATGTCGCACGCGGCAGGGCGACGGACGCCACCCCATACAATGGACCACGAAACGAAAGGGGAGGGCAGTGTCGCAAGCATCGAGCATCTATTCCACGGTCGCAGAGGACATCCTTAAGCTCGTGTGGTCGGCGGAGGAGGCCGGACGCGACGGGGTTAAGCCCAAGGACATTGCCGACCACATGCGAGTGGTTCCCTCGACCGCAACCGAGAACGTTCAACGCCTCGCGCGCCAGGGCCTCGTCGTGCACGAACGCTACGGGCGTGTCCGGCTGACCGATGAGGGGCGCGCCATCGCCCTGGGCATGGTTCGACGCCACCGACTCCTGGAGACCTACCTTCACGAGGAGCTCGGTTTCTCCTGGGACGAGGTGCACGAGGAGGCGGAGATCCTCGAGCACGCCGTCTCGCAGCGACTCCTGGATCGCCTGGACCGGGTGCTTGGCTATCCGAGGCGAGACCCGCACGGGGATCCGATCCCACGTCCCGACGGGTCGAGCGAGGCGGTACCCGGCGTCCCGGTGGCGGACGCTCCGCTTGGCAAGCACGCGACCGTTGAGCGCCTACCGGACCGCGACGCGGGCGCCCTGCGCGCCTGGGAGCGCGGCGGCTTGATCCCCGGGGCGCGGATTGTGATTGTTGGGCGAGCGGACGCGGGGGTCACGGTCGCCCTCGCCGATGGACGGAGCGTGCTCCTTGACCCCACCCAAGCCTCGGAGGTCATCGTCCGCGACTAGCGCATTGCCGCGTCGGTGTCCGAGCGGCCGTCACGGGAGGTTGCGCGCGGCCTCGTCCTCGTCGTCCGTCGCCCCGCCGTCCGGGCGTTCTCACCCCAGCGCGGCGGAACTCATCGAGGGCGGCACGTGTGCGCCGTGCCCGGCAGCGAGCAACGCGCCTCGCAGGGCGCTCATCGCGGAGTCGAGTTCCTCCTCGGACGCTGGGGCAGCCTTCGACAGCAGCACGTCCGTCTCGTCGCGCGCCGCGATGACGTGCAGGTGCGTGTGTGGAACGTCGAAGCCTGCGATGACGAGCCCGACGCGAGGGACCCCGAAGGCGGCCTTCTGGGCGATGCCGATCGTGCGTGCCACCGTCATCAGATGGGCGGCGACATCGGAGGGAGCGTCGGTCCACGCCTCGTAGGGGCGGCGCGGAACGACGAGCACGTGGCCGGGGGATGTCGGCTCGATCGTCGCGAAGGCGACGCACAGGTCGTCAGCCCACACGAAGCGTCCCGGCCACACGCCCGACATGATGTTCTCAAAGACTGTACTCATGCGACTATTGTCACCCATGGGCGCGCTCTTTTGCCGGTGGGCGCGCGCGGCGGCTCGCGCGACGGTGAACTACCCTTGTGGGGAGTATTGATACGCGACCCATCCAAGCAGAGGAACGCACAGATGAGCGACAATCCGCAAGGTGCCCCGGCGCAGCGCTACACCGCCCAGCTCGCCGGCCAGATTGAGACGAAGTGGCAGGACCGCTGGGAGGAACTGGGAACCTTCCACGCCGATAACCCGGTCGGCTCCCTCGCGGGCCCCCTGGCCTCGCGCGACCCCTACTTCATTCTCGACATGTTCCCCTACCCCTCGGGCAAGGGGCTGCACGTGGGGCACCCGCTCGGCTACATCGCGACCGACACGCTCGCGCGCTTCCGGCGCATGAGAGGCGACAACGTCCTGTACACGATGGGCTACGACGCATTTGGACTCCCGGCCGAGCAATACGCCGTTCAGACCGGCCAGCATCCCGCCGTCACCACCAATCAGAACATCGCGAACATGCGTCGTCAGCTGCGCCGCATGGGACTCTCGCACGACTCCCGGCGCTCGTTGGCCACGACCGACATCGAGTACGTCCACTGGACCCAGTGGATCTTCCTCCAGATCTTTAACTCCTGGTTCGATCCCTCCGCCACTGCCCCCGACGGCTCGATCGGTGCGGCGCGTCCGATCGACGAGCTGATCGCCAAGCTGGAGTCGGGGCAAGTGCGCCCCGCCGACGGGAGCGACTACGCGACACTGAGCCGCGCCGAGCGGGCCAAGGTCGTTGACTCCTTCCGCCTCGCGTACGTGTCCGAGGCGCCCGTCAACTGGTGCCCCGGCCTGGGCACGGTCCTGGCCAACGAGGAAGTCACCGCGGACGGGCGATCCGAGCGCGGCAACTACCCGGTGTTTAAGCGCAACCTGCGCCAGTGGATGATGCGCATCACCGCATACGGCAAGCGCCTCGCCGACGACCTCGAGACCATTGACTGGCCGGAGAAGGTACGCACCATGCAGCGCAACTGGATCGGCCGCTCCGAGGGTGCCACCGTCCGCTTCGACGTTCCGGGAGCCCGTGAGGCCGGTGCCTCCCACGCCAGCCTCGACGTCTACACGACGCGCCCCGACACGCTTTTTGGCGCAACCTTCATGGTTGTTGCACCCGAACATCCGATCCTTGGAGGAACGGTCGGCGGGGACGACGGGGACGAGGCAGTGCTCACCCTGCCCGAGGCCTGGCCCGACGGAACCAAGGACGCGTGGACGGGCGGCGCCCCCACTCCTCGCGTGGCCGTGAGCGCCTACCGCGCCCAGGCCGCGGCGAAGACCGAGGCCGAGCGCGTCGACGAGGAACGCACGAAGACCGGCGTGTTCACCGGCCTGTTCGGTATCAACCCCGTCAATGGACGCCGGGTGCCGATCTTCGTTGCCGACTACGTCCTGTGGGGCTACGGCACGGGCGCTATCATGGCGGTTCCCGCCCACGACGACCGCGACTGGGAGTTCGCCCGCGCCTACGACCTGGACGTCGTGCGCACCATCGGGCCGGCTGACGACCCCTACGGGCCCGACCTGAACGAGGGCGCGTATACCGGCGACGGCGTGGCCGTGGACTCGGCGAACGATGAGATCGACCTGAACGGACTGGCCAAGGACGAGGCGAAGGCCGCCATGACCGCCTGGCTGACCGAGAAGGGCCTGGGCCACCGCACCGTCACGTACCGGCTGCGCGACTGGCTGTTTAGCCGTCAGCGCTACTGGGGCGAACCCTTCCCGATCGTGTGGGACGAGGACGGCGTCGCACACGCGCTGCCCGAGGAGATGCTTCCCGTCCAGCTTCCCGAGGTGTCCGACTACAGTCCGCGCACCTTCGAGGCAGACGACGCGGCCTCCGAACCCGAGGCGCCCCTGGGGCGGGCCGAGGAGTGGGTGAACGTCACCCTCGACCTGGGCGACGGGCCCAGGCGATACCGCCGGGAGACCAACACGATGCCCCAGTGGGCGGGGTCGTGCTGGTACGAGATGCGCTACACGGATCCCACGAACGCGGATCGTTTCGCAGGCGAGGAGAACCTGGCGTACTGGATGGGTCCGCGCGATGGCAAGGCCAGCGGCGGCACCGACATGTACGTGGGCGGCGTCGAACACGCGGTCCTCCACCTGCTCTACGCGCGTTTCTGGCAGAAGGTCCTCTTTGACCTGGGGCACGTTCCGGACTCCGAGCCCTACCACAAGCTGTTCAACCAGGGGTACGTCCAGGCCTACGCCTACACGGATGCGCGCGGCCAGTACGTGCCCGCCGACGAGGTGGAGGGCGACGAAGCGTCGGGCTTTACCTACCGCGGTGAGCCCGTTGCCCGCGAGTACGGCAAGATGGGCAAGTCCCTGAAGAACATCGTCACTCCCGACGAGATGTACGACGCCTACGGCGCCGATGTCTTCCGCGTGTACGAGATGAGCATGGGGCCCCTCGACCTGTCGCGCCCGTGGGACACCCGGGCCGTGGTGGGCTCCCAGCGTTTCCTGCAGCGGCTGTGGCGCAACGCGGTTGATGAGGAGACGGGCGAGGCCACCGTCACGGAGGACCCTGTCGACGAGGCCACGCGACGCCTGGTCGCCCGAACGATCGCCGAGGTCACCGAGGAGTACGAGAACCTGCGCATCAACACTGCCCTGTCCAAGCTCATCGTGCTCAACAATCACCTGACGGGACTGGACGCCGTGCCGCGCGGCGCGATCGAGCCGCTGATCCTCATGCTCGCCCCCGTCGCCCCCCACATCTGCGAGGAGCTGTGGAGCAGGCTCGGTCACCCGGAATCCCTGGCTCGCGAGCCCTTCCCCGTGGTCGAGGACGCCTCGCTGCTGGTCGAAGACACGGTCACGGCGGTTATCCAGGTCAACGGCAAGGTCAAGGCGCGCATCGAGGTCTCACCCTCGGTCACGCCCGACGACCTGACGGCCGCGGCGCTGGCCGAGGCGCCCATCGTCAAGGCGCTGGGCGGTTCCGACCCCCTCAAGGTCATCGTGCGCGCGCCGAAGCTCGTCAACGTCGTCGTCAAGAAGTGAGGACGCATGCCTGAAGGCGATGCCGTACGTCGCCTAGCCGGAACCCTTGACGAGCTTTTCGTCGGGGGAACCGTCTCGGCCTCTTCCCCGCAGGGGCGTTTCGCGTCCTCGGCCTCCCTCCTCGACGGGTGGGTGATACAGCGAGTGCGGGTGCACGGAAAGCACATGTTCATCGGCTTCGTCGCGCCGCAGCCTGGTCGCACCTACGAGGCAGGGGTGGAACTCTTGGAGGGAGCAGCCGCCGGGAGCGGCGAACCCATCCTGGGCGAGGACGCCCCCTGGCCCAACCACTGGGTGCACATTCACCTGGGGCTGTACGGGTGGTGGCGCTTCAACGGCGACGAGACGGTCGTTGACGAGGGGCACGGGGTCGCCCACCGCATTCCCAATGTCGCGCCCGGGCAGTGGAACGGGCACTCCGAAACCCGGTGGGGCGAGGGATTTGGCGAGGCCAAGGCGGGGGAGTGGGAGCCCCCCGAACCGGTCGGCGCCGTGCGCCTGCGACTTGTCAACGACCACGCGGTCGCGGACCTGGTGGGACCCAACCGGTGCGAGCTGATCAGCGACGAGGAGCGCCGCGCTGCCGAGGCCAAGCTTGGCCCGGATCCGCTCGACGCGGGGGCCCGCTCCGATGCGCAGGCCGCGGAGCGTTTCGCCCAGGTGGCGCACGCCAAGCGGCGCTCGATCGGCGAGATCGTCATGGATCAGTCCATCATCGCCGGGGTGGGCAACATCTACCGCGCGGACGCGCTATTCCTGGCGGGAATTTCGCCCTATCGCAAGGGGGTCAATGTCTCACTCAAGCGCCTGCGCGACCTGTGGGTCCTCATCTGCGACCTCATGAATCGGGGGCTCGCGGCGGGACGGCTTGACACGATGGATCCCGACGAGGCTCCGAACCCGCCCATTGAGGGCGACGAGGAGGCTTCGCGCTGGTACGTCTACCACCGTACCGGACGCCCCTGCCTACGCTGCGGGACGCCGATTCGCGAGGCGCTCATGCAGAATCGCCGCCTCTTCTGGTGCCCGTCCTGCCAGCGCTGAGCGCGGGAAGACGCCCGCGGCGGGGCGCCGACCCCTCGGACATTGGCTAGGCGATCTCCTCGAAGCCCAGCACCGAGTAGAGCTCGTTCGCCCCGCCGTGGCGTGAGTCGAGCCGTAGGGCAAGGCTGCCGAAGCCCCACGAGGCGCAGCGGCCGGCGACCTCAGCGACGAGCGCCGTGGCGATGCCGCGCCTACGGTAGTCGGGAGCGACGATCAAGTCGACCACGAAGGGATCGTCCGGCGCATCGTCCCACGGGGATTCTCGCACGACGAGGATCGCTCCGACGAGAGTTCCCCCGTCCCACGCGCCCACGAAGGAATCTTCCGTGGTCGCGCCGAAGGCTCCTTCGAAGGTCAGGCGAAGCTCCTCGGAGGTCTCCAGGAGGGCCTCGGGGGTGACGTCGTCGCCGTAGGCCTCGAGGGTGAGCACCGCGAGAGCGGGAATGTCGAAAGTCGTGAGCGTGGCGATCTCAATACCCTGGGGGCGAGTCGCCGCCGACAACGCATTCAGTGGGGCATGTAGAGTTCGAGCTTCCATAAACCAACTATAGGTGAGGGCGCTCACTTTGTCACGGCTCGTCGCGTCGGGTGGCGCGCGAGGCACCCACGAGGCGGTCGGGAGGTGGGCGTCGCCGAACCGAGGGGGCCGACTCAGATGTAGAGCGCGGGCTCGTCGAAGAAGTAGTTGGGATCCACGATGAGGTCGCGGTCGCGCGTGTCCTTCTCGGGTTTGGGAAGCAGGCGCGCCGGAACGCCGATGGCGACGTTGCCGCAGGGAACGTCCTTGACGACGACGGCGTTGGCACCGATCTTGACTCCGGTTCCCACGGTGATGGGACCCAGGACCTTCGCGCCGGCACCAATCATGACATGGTCGCCCACGGTGGGGTGACGCTTGCCCGGCGTCATCGCCACCCCGCCGAGCGTAACACCGTGGAAGATGACGACGTCGTTCCCGACCTCGGCGGTCTGACCGATGACGACTCCCGTTGCGTGATCGATGAAGACGCGCCTGCCGATGCGTGCCTCCGGATGGATGTCGACGCCCGTGACTGCGCGGGCAGCGGAGGAGAGAAAGCGGGCGGGCGTGCGGGCTCCGCGCTGCCACAGGGCATGGGAGACCCGGTGGGTCCACAGGGCGTGAACGCCGGGATAGGTCAGGGCGATCTCCAGAGAGGATGTTGCCGCGGGGTCGCGCCGTCGCGCCGTGATGAGGTCTTCTCGAAACAGACCGAGCGCCTTGGTAGGAAGCGCTCGAGAGAGCGTGCGCGACAGGGCGCGTACGGTAAGTGCCACGGGGTCCTCCTGCGGGATCGACTGGTGTGCGAAACGCTCGGGTGGCTTCGAGTATTCCATCGAAAGCCACCCGAGCCGTCGCGAGTACTCAGTCCTCCAGACCGGCGAAAAGCGCGGTCGACAGGTAGCGCTCACCCGTGTCGGGTAGGAGCGTCACGATCTTCTTTCCGGCAAACTCGGGGCGAGCCGCCACTGCCGCCACGCCGGCGAGCGCCGCTCCGGAGGAGATTCCCACAAGGAGTCCCTCCTCGGCGGCCGCGCGGCGAGCGAACTCCAGGGCGCTCGCCGTCTCGACGGAGATGACCTCGTCAACGACCGAGGAGTCGAAGGTCTCGGGCACAAAGTTGGGCATGAGTCCCTGAATGCCGTGGGGGCCGGGGTTGCCGCCGGTGAGGAGGGGGGACTCGGCGGGCTGAACCGCGATGACACGCACGTTCGGGTTCTTGCCCTTGAGGACCTTTGCCACGCCCGAAATCGTTCCGCCCGTTCCCACGCCGGCCACGAAAACGTCGACCTGACCGTCAGTGTCCGCCCAAATCTCCTCGCCCGTGTGCGCGACGTGTGCCGCGGGGTTCGCGGGGTTCGTGAACTGGGAGGCGATGATCGCGCCGGGTCGCTCGGAGGCGATGCGCTCGGCTTCGGCAACGGCCGCGGATACGCCGCCCTTGGGGTCGGTGAGGACGAGTTCGGCGCCGAAGGCGCGCACGATCGCTCGGCGCTCCACCGACATGGAGGCGGGCATGACGATCACGACCTTGTAGCCGCGCGCCGCGCCGACCATGGACAGGGCGATACCGGTGTTGCCCGACGTCGCCTCGACGATGGTGCCGCCGGGGCCGAGGGCTCCCGCCGCCTCAGCGGCATCGATGATCGAGCGGGCGATGCGGTCCTTGACGGAGGAAGCCGGGTTGAAAGACTCAACCTTGGCGACCACGTCGACGCCTTCACCGACGACGTGGTTGATCCTAACGAGGGGGGTGGCGCCGATCAGATCGGCGACGGTGGAGGCAATACGTGCCATGTGAAGTCCTTCCAGAGGCGTTCGTGCATCACGATTGTCATACCGCGCTTGGGGGCGCGTCTAGTTCAACCCGGCGCGTTTCCACGTAGCGAAACTTTGCGACACCCGCCGACGCTTGGGCGAGGCAGGCGTCGAAGCTCTCGCGGCGCTTCGGCTCGATCGCGATCGTGAGGCTCACCCGGGATGCCCACACGGTATCGAGCACGGTGGCGCCCTTGGCGCGCAGCTCCCCCTCGATGCGTCCGGCGTCGGAGGGATCCAGGTCGGTTCGTAGCACACAGCGCTCGGCGAGGTAGGCGATGCGGGCGGCGGCCACCGCCTCGGACACGGAGGTCGAATAGGCGCGCACGAGGCCGCCGCCGCCCAGGAGGATCCCGCCGAAGTAGCGAGTCACAACCGCCGTCGCGTTCCAGGTGTTGGAGGCGCGCAGGGCCTCCAACATCGGCGTGCCCGCCGTGCCCGATGGCTCGCCGTCGTCGGAAGAATGCTGCAGGGGAGCGGCGTCCTGTGGGTCAATGAGGTAGGCCGAGCAGTTGTGACGCGCCTGCGGGTGATCTGCCTTGACCTCGTCAATGAGGGCGCGAGCCGCCTCGGGCGTATCCGTCCTGGCTAGCGTCGTGATGAAACGGGAGCGTTTAATCTCGATCTCGTTGGTCAGGAGGGTGCCGGCGGCGAGCGTGCGAAGAACGGCCATGCGCCCAGTCTAGGTGAGGCCAACTCCGCGCGGTCTGTAACCAGGATCGCAGGCACGCGACCAGGCGCGGTGTGCTCGCGGCTATCGACCGTGGTAGTCTGGTCGGGTTGTCGCCGTGCGCTCGCGTGGCGCACCGAATCAGAAAAGTCGTCGAGAAAGAAGAGGAGCGGTAAGACATGGCAGTTCCCAAGCGCAAGATGTCCCGTGCGAACACCCGCACCCGCCGGTCTACCTGGAAGGCTGATCTTACCGAGCTGAACACCGTCAAGGTTGCCGGCCGTGAGATCCGCGTGCCCCGCCGCCTGGCCAAGGCCTACAAGAATGGCCTCCTGGACGTCGAGGGCTGACCTCGCTTCCACACACGGGCCCGGGACAGCAGTCCCGGGCCTTTGCCATGCCTCTCATCTCTGAGTGCGCGGCGAAGGCCCCTCCGGTCGTCGGCGCGCGCCTGAATCCAGCACCCGAAGAGGAACGCACATGAGCCTGCCACCGTCTCTGCCCGCCGCAAGCGGGGGAGTGGGCCACGGCCTCGTCGCGGCGTCGGCAACGAGTGGCACCGAGGGAGCCATCGTCTCCCTCTTCCTGATCGCCGCAGCTGCGGCCATCGCCCCACTGCTGTCCTCGCTCACGCGCAAGCGCGTGCCCGACGTCGTCTGGCTGCTTATCCTTGGCGTCATTATCGGGCCGAACGTTCTGGGACTCGCATCCCTGACCGAGCCAATCTCCGTGTTCCGCGAGGTCGGCATGGGCATGCTCTTCCTCATCGCGGGCACCGAGATCGATGTCGAAGAGGTGCGCGGCCGGGCGGGCAGGCGCTCGCTGCTCACGTGGCTCGTGTGCTTCGGTATCGGCATGGCAGTCTCCTGGGCGGCGGTGGCCGCGTCGGGTACGACGGGGGTCGCCACCGCGACGTACATTGCCCTGGCCATCGCGCTGACCTCGACGGCGCTGGGCACGCTGCTGCCCATCCTCATGGAGGCCGGCGTCATGGGGACGACGATCGGCAAGGCCGTCCTTGTCCACGGCGCGGTCGGCGAGCTCGCGCCCATCATCGCCATGTCGCTGCTATTGTCGGCGCGTAGCCCCTGGGCCGCGGCGATCGTTCTGCTGGTATTCGCGCTTGCCGCGCTCCTTGCGGTCGCTATCCCGACGCGCTTCATCCTCAGGCATCCCGCGATCGGGCGGACGATCCTGCACGGGGCGCAGACCTCGCAAAAGACGCTCATGCGCGTCGTCATGGTGGTCCTCACCGGCCTCATGGCGCTGTCCGCGGTCATGGAACTGGACATGGTACTTGGTGCATTTGCGGCCGGCATCATTGTGCGCGCGCTGGCACCCGGCAACTTCACGATGGTCGAGGGCGAGCTGCGCACCCTCGGCTTCTCCTTCCTCATCCCGCTGTTTTTCGTCACCTCGGGTATGACCATCTCACTGAGCGCGGTCGCGGGCTACCCCTTCCTGCTCGTCGCCTTCGTCGGCGCGATCCTCGTGGTGCGCGGCGTGCCCATCGTTCTTCTGGAACGCTTCCACGGGTCGATCGAGCGCGTCGGCTGGACGGATGCCACACGCATCGGCCTGTATGGTGCGACCGGCCTGCCGATCATCGTTGCCGTCACCGAGCTGGGCGTATCGACGGGTGTTCTGCCTTCGTGGTTCGCCTCCCTGCTCGTCGTCGCGGGCGCGATGTCCGTGCTGCTCTTCCCGCTGCTCGCCTTCCTGCTGGGGCGTGCTGGTGGAAAGGCGCGCTAACCTCCGCTAGTCTTACAGACGGCGCGTAGGCGCCACGCCTCCGTAGCTCAATGGATAGAGCAAGGGCCTTCTAATCCCGAGGTTGCAGGTTCGAGTCCTGTCGGGGGCGCCACCTGTTTCCACGCGCCCGTCTCGCTTCTGAGACGGGCGCTGTCACAAACTCCCGTTACATGGACCCCTCCTGCGCCACCCGCGCGAAGGCGGACATACTGGGGCCATGAACGCACGAACGAACACCGCCCGTCGCATGTGCGGGTCGATTCGTGCCCGAATGCGAGCCTGACACCGACGTTCGCCATTGGCCAGGTCCCCGATGCAGCCTCAAGCACACGACGACGCCACCGTCGCATCGGCGCCACAATCCGAGAGTTCCCCCGTGCCCTACACAGACGACACCTACGCGTGCCCCTGCACCCACGATCACGAACCCACCCTTCTCTCCTTCGAGGTGATGCCCCCGCGCAAGCCCTCGCTGGAAGCACCCTTCTGGAAGATCGTCGATTCCCTGCTCGGCGTGCGGCCCGACTTCATGTCCGTCACCTACGGGGCGGGTGGAAAAGACCGGTCGAATGCGCGCTCGACCGTCCACCGTCTCGTCGCAGACACCCCGATTCAACCCATCGCCCACCTGACCTGCGTCGGTAACTCCACCGACGAGGTCGTTTCCGCCGTCTACGACTACCTCGACTCGGGCGTGCGCACCTTCCTCGCCCTGCGCGGAGACCCGCCGGCGGGGGAGAACAGCTGGGAGCCCGGTCCCGGCGGCGTCGGCAGCGCAACGGAGCTCATCCACCTGATCCGAACCGTCGAGAAGCGCCGCTGTGACGCACACCCGGGCGAAGCCCTGCGCTCAGCCTTCAAGCCCCTCACCATCGCCGTGGCAGCGTTCCCGGCGGGAAACCCGGCGGCGGGAACGACGCCCGCACAGGAAGTGGAACGCCTCCTCGTCAAACAGGCTGCGGGCGCATCCTTCGCCATCACCCAACTCTTCTGGGATCCGGACGTCTACGCATCCTTCGTGGAGCGCGCCCGCCGGGCGGGAGTCACCCTGCCGATCGTACCCGGCATCCTGCCCGCCACCGACCCGGCCCGCCTACGTAGAGTCCAGGACCTCACGGGCATCGAGGTCCCCGAGCACATCCTCGCCGCCCTTTCCGACCGCAGTGACCAGGAGGCCCGGTACGCCTTCGGTGCCGCGTTTGGCTCCCGCCTCTTCCACGACGTTATCGACGTGGGAGCTCCCGGCGTCCACCTCTACACGTTCAACCAGGCCAGGCCCGTCCTCGACATCCTCGCCCTCGTGGGAGTGGGGGCCGACCCCGATCGGTTCCCGGCCTCGCCTCCCGATACCCGCGCCTGAGCAATCGACCACCCCGCGGCACGGAGCGGGCCAGCCCCGCGCATGCCGAATGAGTAGCACCCCCTAGGAGAACACTATGTCTGCTGCCCCCGCGCAGTTTCCCACCGCCACGATCCTGGCCTACCCGCGTATCGGCCGCGAGCGTCAGCTCAAGCGTGCCCTCGAGGCGCGCTGGGCCGGACGCATCACCGATGCCGAGCTGACCCAGGCCGCCGACGAGCTGCGTCGGGAGAACCTGGCACGCCTGGTCGAGCTCGGTCTGGGCGCGACGGACGCCTCGCTGGCCGACGCACCCTCCCTCTACGACCACGTCCTGGACGCGACCATTCTCCTGGGTGCGATCCCGCCGCGCTTCGCAGGACGGAAAGGTCTCGACCTTTACTTCGCGCTCGCGCGCGGCGACGACCAGGTGGGTCCCGAAGAGATGACGAAGTGGTTCGACACGAACTACCACTACCTGGTCCCCGAGATTGGCCCCGACACCCCGCTGCACTTCGCGGACGACACTCTCACCCGTCGATTCGTGACCGCCCGTGAATGGGGATACGTGACCCGTCCCGTCGTGGTTGGGCCGGTCACCTACCTTGCGCTGGCCAAGGCGGACCCTGCCACCCCCGATTTCGATCCGCTCTCGCGCATCGACGAGGCCGTGGCCGCGTACGCGCAGGCGCTGGCCTCCCTGCACGCCGCGGGAGCCCCGTGGGTCCAGCTTGACGAGCCGACCCTGACATCGGACAACCTGTCGCGTCCCCGCGCCGAGCTGGCCGAGCTGGCGGCGCGCGTCTACGAACGCCTGGCGGCCCAGCAGGATCGACCCCAGATCCTGCTCACGACCCCCTACGGCGACGCCTCCGACGCGATCGGCGCGTGTGCCGCCACCGGCGTGGAGGCCATTCACGTGGACACCCTGCGTGGCTCCCTGCCGCAAGGCGCGGACCTGTCGGGCGTGACCCTGGTCGTGGGCGCGGTCGACGCGCGCTACATCTGGCGGGCCGACCTGGCCGCCCTGCGCGCCACCCTGGCGCGCGCGCAGCAGCTTGGGGCTGCGCGGGTCAGCGTCGCCACCTCCAACTCCCTGCAGCATGTCCCTCACGACACCGCCCTTGAGACGTGGGACGATCCCACGCTCAACGAAAACCTTCACGCGTGGCTGGCCTTCGCTGACCAGAAGGTCACCGAGGTTGTCACGCTGGCTTCCGGCCTGCGCGAGGGCTGGGACGCTATCGATAGCGAGGTCGCCGAGGCGACGCGCGTCCTCGAGCAGCGGGCCGCCGCCCCCGGAGTGGTGCGCCCCGACGTCCGCGCGCGTACGCAGGCGCTGACCGACGCCGATCGCACGCGCGAACCCTACCTGGAGCGCGAGGCCGCACAGGCCCAGCGGCTGCACCTGCCGCCCCTGCCGACCACGACGATCGGTTCCTTCCCGCAGACAACCGAGATTCGCCGCGCTCGCGCCGCCAACGCGCGCGGGGAACTGAGCGACGCCGACTACGAGGCGCGCATGCGCGAAGAGATCGCCTCCGTCGTGTCTCTCCAGGAGGAACTGGGCCTTGACGTCCTCGTTCACGGCGAGGCCGAGCGCAACGACATGGTCCAGTACTTCGCGGAGCTCCTGGACGGCTTTGCCGCCACGCGCAACGGCTGGGTCCAGTCCTACGGATCGCGATGCACGCGCCCCTCGATCCTGTGGGGCGACGTGTCTCGACCGGCTCCCATGACGGTCGGCTGGACCAGCTACGCCCAGTCGCTGACCGACAAACCCGTCAAGGGAATGCTCACCGGTCCCGTCACGATCATCGCCTGGTCCTTCCCGCGCAACGACCTGCCCCTGGCCGAGGTAGCCGACCAGATTGGCTTGGCGCTGCGCGACGAGGTCAGTGACCTCGAGGCCGCGGGAATCGCCGCCATCCAGGTCGACGAACCGGCGCTGCGCGAGCTGCTGCCTCTCGACGTCGACCGGCACGCCGACTATCTGGCCTGGTCCGTGGGTTCCTTCCGCCTGGCGACCTCCTCGGTGCGCCCCGATACCCAGATCCACACCCACCTGTGCTACTCCGAGTTTGGCCAGATCATTGACGCCATCAAGGCCCTGGATGCCGATGTCACGTCGATTGAAGCGGCGCGTTCGAAGATGGAGGTCGTGCCCGAGCTTGCGGACGCTGGCTTCGACCACGGGATCGGCCCCGGCGTCTGGGATATCCACGCTCCCCGCGTTCCCGGTGTCGAGGAGCTGGCCGAGTTGATTGGCCTGGCCGCCGACGCGGTGCCCGTCTCGCGCCTGTGGGTCAATCCGGACTGCGGCCTGAAGACCCGGGGCTATGAGGAAACGAAGGCGTCGCTGGACAACCTTGTCTCCGCTACTCGGCAAGTGCGTGCCCAGCGCGGCCTGGAGAGCTGACACATCCAGGCGCTCGGTGAGGGGTGGGGCCATCGGTCCCACCCCTGACCTTTGTCCGGCGCCGACGGCACCTACTGGGGTCGGCTGGTCGAGTGCAGGGGGCAGTGGGGACGGACCAGGCGAGGAAAGGACGCGGTTGGCGGGGCAGAAGAGCAAACCGGCAGGCGGCACTGGCACGCGCGGACCGCGCCACCCCGACGGACCACCTCCGTTACCTCGTCTCATTCTGTGGGCGCGGTGTTGCCGGGCATTCATGCCTCCGACAAACTAGTGGCATGACGACTTTCGCGAACCCCATGTGCTGCCCCACTGGCGGCATGATGTCGCGAATGTGTATGTGATTGACGCCCCAATTTTCCTGTCAATCACCGCCGCAGTGATATGCCCACAGTGACCGTGGGAGTGCGGCCCCGAAGAATCGGATACACCCATGACCCTCGTCAACACTCCCGCCGCCTCCGCCGCCTCGACGGACGCTCCGACCTCCTACGAAGACTTCCTTGATGTTCTGGCCGGGCTGCGACTCACCTCCTCGCGCATCGACATCGACCTCGACCGTGGACAGGTCACCCTTGACGGACGGGACGCCGGCCTGTCCGCCAAGGAACACGACCTCCTCGCCCACCTGGCCGCCAACGCAGACCGTGCGGTGACGCGCGCCGAACTCTTTGCCTCCGTGTGGGCGCAGGCCGACCTGGGAGCCGACTCCCGCACCGTCGACGCTCACGTCCGTCGCTTGCGCAAGAAGCTCGCCGCCGCCCCCGATCTGATCTCCACGGTCCGCGGAGAAGGCTACCGCTTCAACTCCACCCCGGCCGTGCGCGTGCGCCTCACCCGGCCCGTCGCACTGGCCGCCTAAGCACAGCGGGCGAACACCTCAGATCACGAGCCGCGTGATCTCGGAGTCGAGCGGGAGTTCCTCCACGTGCAGGGGAGAGGACTCCATGCGGCGACGCAGCCCATCAATGTCATCGGGGGTGGACAGGTCGATACCCACCAGCGCGGGCCCGAGTTCGCGGTTGTTCTTCTTCGTGTACTCGAAGTGAACGATATCGTCGGCGGGGCCGAGCACATCCTCCAGGAAGATGCGCAGCATGCCCGGCTGCTGCGGGAACGTCACGAGGAAGTAGTGGCGCAACCCCTCGTGACGCAGCGAGCGCTCCATGACCTCCGCGTAGCGCGTCAGGTCGTTGTTTCCGCCCGAGACGACGCACACGATCGCCCCATCGGCGCGCCCCAGCAGGGCCTTGCGATCCGCGGGATCGGTCAAGAATACGTGAGCCGCCGTCGATGCCAGCGCGCCCGCAGGCTCGGCGATCACACCGTCGGACTGGTAGAGCTCCAGCATTTCGGTACACACGGCACCCTCGGGGACGACCAGGACGGAATCGACAAACTGGGCGGCGATACGGAAGGGAAGAGCTCCGGCCCGTCCCACTGCCGTCCCGTCGACGAAGGGGTCAACCTTCGCCAGGGAGATGGGCTCACCCGCCTCGAGAGCGGCGTGCATGGAAGCCGCTCCGGCCGGCTCGACGCCGATGATTTTCACCTCCGGGCGGTGAGCTCGCAGCCAGGTAGACACTCCCGCCACGAGACCTCCGCCCCCGACCGGAACGAGGACGGCGCACGTGTCGGCGGGCATCTGCGACTCCAATTCGACGCCAATCGTTCCCTGTCCGGCAATCGTGAAGGGATCATCGTAAGGATGAACATAGGTGCGTCCCGTTGCCCGCGCGGCCTCCTGTGCGAGGGCGTTGGCGCGATCGAACGTTCCATCCACGATGACCTGCTCGACCCACTGCCCGCCGATCGCCGCGATCCTGCGGCGCTTTTGGCGTGGCGTGTTGGACGGAAGATAGATCGTGCCGCGCACCCCCAGGTGGGCGCAGGCGTAGGCCAGTCCCTGAGCGTGGTTGCCGGCCGAGGCGCACACGACGCCGCGCTCACGCTCGGTGGGGGAGAGGATCGACATGCGAGCGTAGGCGCCACGAACCTTGAAGGAACGGCACTTTTGCTGGTCCTCACGTTTGAGCAAAATATCCACGCCCGCCTCGCTCGAGAGGCGCTCGGAGCGCTCCAGGTTCGTGCGCACGGCAACCCCCTCCAGGGCGGTGGCGGCCTGACGAATATCCGTGGGCGTGGTCACGTGAGAACGAGTGGGCATGGGTGCTCCTTCCAGTACCCCTCCAGTGTAGTAGTGGCCACGCCCCGCAGCGCACCACCCGACCGTATGGCGAGGAGAGCACTACCATGGAGGACGTGAAAACACTGAAAGACCCCCTGATCTGGATCGACTGCGAGATGACCGGCCTGGACGTCGCGAATGACGCCCTCATCGAAGTGGCCGTCGTCGTCACCGACGGTGACTTGTCGATCGTCGACCCCGGCATGGACGTCCTCATTACGCCACCCGCCTGCGCCCTCGAGAACATGAACGACTTCGTGCGCAACATGCACACCAGCTCCGGGCTGCTGACCGAGCTCGCCAGGAGCGGGGTGTCCATGGAGGAAGCGACCGAACAGGTCCTGTCCTACATCAAGCGTTTCGTGCCCCAGCCGGGCAAGGCGCTGCTGGCCGGTAACTCGGTGGGCACGGACAAGATGTTCCTCGAGGCCAACATGCCCTCCGTCATCGAGCACCTGCACTACCGCCTCGTCGACGTGTCCTCCATCAAGGAGCTGGCAAAGCGCTGGTATCGCTCGGCCTTTGCCGAGGCGCCCGTCAAGCATGGGGGACACCGCGCGCTGGCCGACATCCTGGAGTCCATTCAGGAGTTGGAGTACTACCGCCGTGTCCTCTTCCCGGCGCAGCCCGTGCCAACCGACAGGGCGCGAGCGGTCGCCCGAGAGGTCGTCTCGCTGGGAATCGCCCCCGCCGACCACGCCCAGTAGGCTCCGCTGAGCTGCACGGTGACGGTGCTGCCCGCGAGGCGCCGCCGCCTCGCACCCGCCCGCTGCTGCGTGCACAGGTGTCCGTTGCGGTGCCCACCTGTCCACAGGGGAGAAGGGACGCCTTGAAGGCGGGCTGGGCGCGGTGTTTCCTGGGGTAACCGGCACGGGCCGGTCACCCCAGGAAAGGATGCAATGATGCAAGACACGGCGACAACTCTGAGGGGACGCATCGGATCAGATCCGATCATGAAGCACGTCAAGGACACGTGCGTGACGACCTTTCGGATGGCGATCACTCGCTGGCGCTTTGCCAGCGAGGCGCGCCCCGGGGCAGCCTCCTACGTGGAGGACGGAGCCCACTGGTACACCATCGAAACCTGGGACACGCTTGCGCAGAACGTGTTTCGCAGCTGCCGCAAGGGCGATCCCGTCATTGTGGTCGCGCGGCCAGTTCCCAATGGCTGGGTCGACGCGGCGGGCGAGGTGCGTTCGTCGATTGTCTTTCGAGCCTGCGCGCTCGGACACGACCTGGCCAGGGGATACGCGCGCTTCACGAAGAACCAGGTGATCAGCCTCGCCGAACCGTCGGCGGGTACGGCCGATGACCCCTTCTCGACCAGGCCGGGGCAGCCGGGAGAGATTCCCACCGACGCGCGGGAGAATACGCACGGAGCGGACGGGAAAGACACCTCGGAAGCCGATCAGGTGGAGGAGGGCGCTGGGGAAAGCGCGGATGGGGCGGATGCCCCCTCAAGACGCGTCGATGGCCAAGCGGGGGAAAGCGCGGGGGCAGCGCAACCAGGTGAGAAGGATGTGAGGGCGCCCGGGGCTCCCGCGAAGGACAGCGACCTGCTCCCTGCCGAGGATGCGCCCGCTGAGCCCGTGGCTGCAATCGCGGGTACGCCCGGAGCGCGTTTCGACTACGGCGTGACCCGGTCGTCCCGGGGAACCGAAGTGCTGGCGTCGGCGATCACGACGTGAGCGATCGCGCAGGGGCCGTCGTGACTGATCGAGACCAACACCCTCCACGAGGAAGCCGCCCCGAGGCTCGTCTCGCACGCTCGCGCGACGGCGCCGTGCAGCGTGATGGCGGGGCGATCCCATTCGTCGTGAACGACCTCGATCTCGCGCCAGTCCACCTCGTCGATGCCGAGGAGGGGAGGGGACCCAAACAGGGCGCACGACCACGCCTTGATGAAGGCTTCCTTCGCGGCCCACAGGCCCCCCGCGTGACGGGCCACCGCCTCGTCATAGCGGGCGGAACCGTCTCGCGCGCCGGACGTCGCGGCCGCGCGGGAGCGGACCCGGCGAGCCTCCCTGGGCGTCAGGACGCCGGTCAGGAAGGTTGAACCCGGCGCCCCCACCTGAGCGGCAAACTCAGGGAGGGACACCAGGTCGACGCCGAGTCCGCGCACGATCACCGGCCCTCGGGCAGGTGGTACAAGCCATCCTCGCCGAGGCGGGCCGACGGATCCAGCAGGATCGCAGCCTCGACCTCGTGCGCGTCACCTGTGACTCCTGCCGCCGGGTCGTCCGGCAGGCGGCGGCCCTCCACCGAGGTGAACAACGGGGCGTGGCCCAGCATGCCCATCTCGATGTGACGCTGACCGTTGCGCAGTCGGCGATCGGAAGCCGCGCGCCACGCGTCGAGGCGCTCGCGTCCGGCCTCGCGCTCCACGATGGCCTCGAAGGCCGCCGGGTTGACCAATGCCAGGAAGCCGGACACGTGGCCGAAGCCAAGCGACGTGGCGAAGGCCGCGCGCACCGGTCCACGAGCGGACAGGTCGAGCGGGGAACGCAGCCACACGAGCGGGCTGTACTTCTCCATCGCGTCGTCAACGCAGTCCAACGCGACGTTCGCGGGGATCAGACCCGTACGGAACACGTCGATGATGCCGCCCACCTGGAACACGCAGGCACCGCCCTTCGCGTGACCCGTCAGGGTCTTCTGCGAGATGACGAGCAACGGGTTACCCGGCGTGCGTCCCAGCGCCATGCCGACGCGGGTGTGCAGGTCCGACTCGTTGGGGTCGTTGGCATTCGTGGACGTATCGTGCTTGGACACGACAGCCACGTCGTCGATACCCACGCCCAGCTGCCCCAGGCTGCGGGCGATGACCGAGTCCTGCCCGCCGCGCGCCACCGCGAGAGCGCCCAGGCCGGGCGCCGGAATCGAGGTGTGCGCGCCGTCGCTGAAGGTCTGCGCGTGAGCCACGACGGCCAGAACCGGCAGGTTCATCTCCAGAGCCACGGACGCGCGGGTCAGCAGCACGGTACCGCCACCCTGCGCCTCGACGAAGCCGCCGCGGCGACGGTCGTTGGCGCGCGAAACGAAGCGCGAGGAGATGCCGCGAGCCAGAAGCTCATCGGAGTTTGCGGTCGCGTTCATCGCGCCGAAGCCCACGATCGACTCCACCTGGATGTCGTCAATCGCGCCCGCCACGACGAAGTCGGCCTTACCGGCCTTGATCTTGTCCAGACCCTCCTCGATGGAGACCGCGGCGGTCGCGCAGGCACCCACCGGGTTGATCATCGAGCCGTAGCCGCCCACGTAGGACTGCATGGTATGCGCGGCCACGACGTTGGGCAGGGTCTCCTGCAGGATGTCCTGCGGGTAGTCCTCGCCCAGGAAACGGTCGACGAAGAGCTTGTGCATCGAGCGCATGCCACCGAAGCCGGTGCCCTGCGTGGATGCCACGGTCGCCGGGTGGACGACACGCAGCAGCTCGGCGGGGCTGAAGCCGGCCGACACGAACGCGTCCACGGCGGACACCAGGTTCCACACGGCGATCGGGTCGATCGAATCGAGCATCGAGGCCGGGATGCCCCAACGCGCCGGATCGAAGTCCGTCGGGAACAGGCCGCCGATACGGCGGTTGAGGGTCGCGCGACGCGGCACGCGCACCTGGGCGCCGGACTTGCGGGTCACCTGCCACTCGCCGAAGGCCGTCTGCTCGACCACCGTGAACTGCGGGTCTGCCTCGGCGTAGGAGCGTGCCTCCTCCTCGTCCTCGACCGTGAACGTGATGTCGCGGTCCAGGAAGACCATCGCGGACTCGGGCGTGTAGCCGTCGTGCAGCGGGCCGTCGTCGTGGAAGAAGCGCACGCCGGAGCGGGCCACGACCTCGTCGCGGTAGCGTTCAAAGATCTCCGACTCAGGAACCAGCTGATCGTCCTTGTCGTACCAGCCGCCCACGGGGGTATCCGACCAGGTGAGCAGGCCCGTCATCCACGCCAGCTCGAGCACGCCCGCAGGGGTGAGCTCAACGCTACCGTCGGTGTGAATGCCCAGCTCGGCCTGGACCCGGGTACGAGCCGAGCCCCACGGGCCGACCTCGCCGTGGCCGACGATGACGACCGTGTCGGCCAGCGACGCGGTGGTCTGGCCCCACTGGGTGGGCTCGACGTGCGGCACGGCGACCTGCGAGGGCGAGGGCAGCGCGGAGACGGTCGCAACAGGCTCGGCGGCAGGTGCCTCGGACACGTGGGCCTCGGCCTGGGCGCGCAGGGCGCGCAGGTCGATGGAGGAGTTCAGACCGCCGGTCAGGTCGGCGTCCACGGGAGCGGATGCGGCCTCGGCGCGGACCTGAGCACTCGACAGGTTCAGGAGCTGCTCGGCCATCTCCTCGGTCGACCAGGTGCGAACCCCCGCAGCCTCGACCGCGGCGACCATCGGGTCGTTGCCGCCCATCAGGCCCGTGCCGCGCACCCAACCGATGCGCGGGTGAGCGATCGACACACGCGACCCCCAGATCGGCTCGGCCGCCCACCGGGTCGCGATCGCGTCGAAGGAAGCCTTCGCCTCGGCGTACGCGCCGTCGCCGCCGAAAATCCCGCGGTTGGGGGAACCGGGCAGGACGACGTGCAGGCGGTGATCGGCGTGGGTGTCGGAACCGATGGCGCACAGGCCGGCGATGGAACGCTCAACGCTCCACAGCAGCAGGCGCATCTGGTTCTCGGAAACAGGGCCTGCGTCGGCCAGCGTGCCGGAGACGCGCGGAGCCGCGAAGGGGTAGAACAGCGTGGGAACCAGGGCTTCCTTGGTCACCTTGACGTCGGCGCCCACGGACTTGGTCTGCTCGGTGCCGATCCACTCCACGAGCGCGTCCACGTCGCGGTAGGAGGCCAGGTTCGCGGGAACCAGCCACAGCTTCGCACCGCCCGCGGCGTGCGTGCGGTAGAGCTCCTTGGCGAAAGCCAAGCGCGAAGCGGAAATTGACGAAGAAGTCGCGATGACGGTCGCGCCACCGGCGAGGAGGCCGCCGACGACCGCGCCACCGATGGAGGCGGGCGTCATGCCGGTGACCACGGCGACGTCGTTCGCGTAGGGCAGGTCCTCTGCGGAGGACAGTGCGTCGGACGCGATCTGCTCGAGGCGAGCGGCGCGATCGCCGTCGCCCTCGGAACGCAGGCGAGTCGCCCAATACGAGGCCTGGTCGGCAACCGCTCGTCCCGTCCCGACGAAGGAAGCGCCCTCGGCGAGGTGGCCCTCGGCGACGAAGCGCGCGATGTCCTCGCGAGCCGACGCCCAGCGGTCGTCCAGGAGGACGGCGCGTGCGGCGTCGAAGCGAGGCTCGACCAGGTCGACCCAGCCCGAACCCAGCTCGGCGGAGACCGCGTCCAGGACGCGGGCATCGTCGGAGGAATCCTCGCCGGTGGGGGCGGGGGCGTTAAGACCCAGCTCGGAAAGGATTGTGCGAGCGGTCTTGGCCAGGACGCCGTTCTCACCCGTCACGGACGCGGCGTAGGCATCCAGCGCGGCGGAGTCAACGACGCCGCCACCGGACGCACCACCGGCGCTGGGCAGGGACACAGCAATACCTTCACGGGCCGCGACGGCGGCCACGGCAGCGTCGATGAGGGCATCGACACCGGCGGCGTTCGTCGGGGCATCGAGCGGTAGCGTCGCCAGGTCGCCGTCGCGCGTCGAGGCGCCCTCGCGGGTACCCAGGACGATCTCGACGGTGACGTGCTGGGCCCAGCCGGAGCCGAGCTGCCAGGTCCCCGTCACTCGTTCGGCGATGTGACCGGCCTTGACGCCCGCCGCGCCGAAGAGCTTGCGCGTACGCTCCTTGACGGCCTCGGCCAGGACCGGACCGAAGGGCTTGTAGCCCTTGGCGGCCTTGTCGACCGTGGCGGACAGCGTGGCCACGTCGGCCTCGCCGGCGCCGTCGATCGAGTTTAGGCCCAGCTCGGAGGACATGTCCATGAGCAGCTGATTGCGGCGCGAGGACACGCCGTTGGTCAGCGACTCGGTCGTGTCGGTGGCGCCGACCTCGTCAATGCGAATCTTCGCGGACAGGGCCAGCAGAGCGACGATGGCGGAGGACGCCGTGAAGGGCAGATCCGCAACGTCGGCACCCGAGGGGCCTCCGGTCGGAGCAGCGGGGGCGGGGGCCGGAGCGGCCTCGGCGGCAGGAGCTGCCGGGGCGGACGCGGGAGCGGCCTCGGCGGCGGGGGCAGCCGGGGTGATCTCCTCGTCCTCGTCCTCCTCGATCACGGCGACGTCAGTCGCGTAGACGCGGGGCTCATCGCGCTGGACGTTGAACACGTCGACGCGAGAGAGCGCGAACTCGGGGGCGAGCAGGGTACGGGCGGCCAGGTTGGCCAGGGTCGGGGCACCGCCCAGGCCAACCTCGATGACCTGATCGACGCCAAGGCCGGGAACGCCGGGGGCAGCCTCTTCGGTCGAGAGCAGCACGCGCTGGGTCTCGATCCAACGCACCGGGGAGGCAAACTGCCAGCACAGCAGCTCGATGAGCAGCGTGCGGGTCAGGACACCCGGGTTGGCCAGGGCCGCATCCCACGCCCCGGGGGTCTCCAACAGCTCGCGCACCGTGTCGGAGGGAACCACGTCGAGGATCGACTGGGCGAACTCGCGGGTGAGCTCGAAGGGACGCGCCACCAGGTTGGGGATGTAGCGGCCCACGAGCTTCGAAGGATCGATCTCGGCGGGAATACGCTCGTCGAGCTTCGTGCGGAAGTCCGCCACGCCGCTGCGCAGGACAGTGGAGTGGAAGGGCACGTCGATGCCGGGAACGTACA
>ERZ772945.274-NODE-274-length-43193-cov-16.147642_pt1 | contig 43193 bp, 35 predicted proteins | sample MGYA00511681_ERZ772945 | MGnify/ENA primary metagenome ERZ772945 (study PRJEB29015, sample SAMEA2737943) | human oral metagenome | biome: human oral; feature: human-associated habitat; material: dental | place: China | collected 2143 ...
ACGTTCTTGAGGAGTCCACGCTGAAGGACGCCATGGAGCACCCCGAGAAGTACCCAAACCTGACCGTTCGCGTCTCCGGTTACGCCGTCAACTTCGTCAAGCTCACCCGTGAGCAGCAGCTGGACGTCCTGTCCCGCACCTTCCACCACTCGGCCTGAGTGGTCGGAGGGAGTGGGGCGTCGGGCGTGCGCCCGGCGCCCCACTCCTATGTCCGCACCGTCACGCCTCTGACGGGACCAGACCTCGTTCCCACCACTGCTACCGCGCCCACACGACCGCGAAGAAGGAATCATGTCGCAGACCCTCGCTCTCCCCACGTTCCGTGAGCAGGATTTCCAAGCCCCCCAATCCCGCACCGTCGGCGCCGGCGTTGAGGGCCTGGAGGAGTTGACGGATCTGGAGCGCTCCGAGCGCCTGCGCCGCATGCGCGAAGGAACCTTGGGATCCATTCACTCGTGGGAGCTCGTCACTGCGGTTGACGGCCCGGGAACCCGCATGACCGTCTTCCTCAACGGGTGTCCACTGCGCTGCCTCTACTGTCACAATCCCGACACTTTCCTCATGAAGGATGGCGCCCCCGTTTCCGACACCGAGCTCCTCTCGCGCATCGCCCGCTATCGCCGGATCTTCCGCACCACAAAGGGCGGGATCACCCTGTCCGGCGGCGAGGTCCTCATGCAGCCCCATTTCGCCAAGCGCATCATCTTGGGCGCCAAGGAGATGGGCGTGCACACATGCATCGACACCTCCGGTTACCTGGGAGCAAACTGCGACGACGAGATGTTGGACGCGATCGATCTTGTCCTCCTCGACGTCAAGAGCGGCAACGAGGAGACGTACAAGCGCGTGACGGGCCGCGACCTCGCACCGACGATCGCATTCGGCGACCGCATCGCCGCACGCGGCGGCTCCACGCGCATCTGGATTCGTTTCGTCCTGGTTCCCGGTCTCACCGATGACCCGGAGAATGTGCGTCAGGTCGGTGAGATCATCCTGCGCTGGAAAAACGTCATCGACCGGGTTGAGGTCTTGCCCTTCCACCAGCTCGGCAGGGACAAGTGGCATTCCCTCGGCTTGGAGTATCAGCTGGAGGGGACGAAGGCACCGACCCCCGAGGCAACGGAACGCGTGCGTGAACACTTCCGCTCCCTCGGATTCGAGGTGCACTGAGCGCCTCTCGTGCGCTCGCCCGGACCCTGCGGCGGTGAGCTTGCCTCACTCCTGCGGGGTCCACGTGTGTGCGCTGCTCCCCCACCCGCGCTCGCTGACGACGCGGCAAGCCTCGCCCGCATAGGGCTCATCGAGACGGTCGACGTAGAGGGTGCCCTGCAGGTGGTCGTATTCGTGCTGGAAGATTCGCGCGAGCCAACCGCGGGCACTCACCTCGATCGCATTGCCCCTCGTGTCGTAGCCGCGCAACACCGCGCCGAGCGCGCGGCGCAGGGGGTAACCGTAGCCGGGCACGGACAGGCAGCCCTCGGACTCGTGGGCGATGTCGGGCTCCGCGGGCAAGATCGCGCCAGCCCCGTGGGTATCCCACACGAGGTCAAGCGTGGGGTTCACGACGACACCGCTCGTTACCGTGTTGAAGCCGCGCGCGGGTCCCTCATCGAGCTGGAGGACGTCGCGGTAGTGGGTATCGAACGCTCCGCCCCCCGCATACCTCCACACAAAGACCTGGGAACCCACGCCCACCTGCGGCGCGGCGAGGCCGACACCGGGGGCAGCGTGCATGGTATCGATCATGTCGGTGACAAGGTCACACAGCTCCGAATCGAAGGACTCGACGGGGGCGGCAAGTCTGTGGAGGACCGGCGTCCCGGTGATGCAGATCGGCAGGATGCTCATCCGTGAACCCCCGTGGATGCGTGTGCGACGACTCCGACGCCCGCCGCTTCGATGGCGCGCGGCGTGGTCGGGTCCAGTTCTTTGATGACGCGGGCGGGGTTGCCGACCGCGATGCAGTTGGCGGGGATATCGCGGGTGAGAACGGCGCCCGCTCCGATGATCGAGTTCTCCCCGATGGTCACGCCCGGGCACACGACGACGGACCCGCCCAGCCAGACGTTGTCCTCGAGGGTGATCCGCGCGCTGGATTCCCACTTTGCGCGACGAGGCCCGGGCTCGGTCGGGTGGATCGCCGTGTAGAGCGAGCAGTTGGGACCGATGAGGACGTCGGCGCCGATGACGACCGGGGCGACGTCGAGCACGGTCAGGCCGTAGTTGACCCAGGAACCGTCGCCAATGGAGATGTTGTACCCGTAGTCAACGCGCAGGGGCGGTCGAATATCGACGTCCTCCCCCACCTCGCCGAGAATCTGGCCGAGCAGGTAGCGGGCGATGTCCGGGTCGCTTGGGTGGGCTTGCTCGTAGAGGGCCAGGAGGCGAACCGCGCGCTTGGTGCGCGCGGATAGCTCCTCGTCCGCGACGTAGTAGTCGCCACGACGCATGCGCTGGGAGGGCGTGCGCTCGTCGTCGCGGAATCGGGGGTCGTCGAAATTCGTTCCCGGGGCGATGGTCATGCGACCAGGGTAGTCGACGCGTGCTCCAGGCGGGGCGCGCGGCGCGCATCCAGGTGGGCGAGGAGGGCACGCAGCTGGGAAATGTCGGCGGCAGGGTCCTCGGGGTGCCACTGCACGCCGAGGACCGGGGCGTCGAGGGACTCGATGGCCTCGACGGTGAGGTCGGGGGCCTGCGCGCTGACCCGCAGGCCTTCCGCGAGGCGTGCCACGCGCTGGTGGTGCGCCGACGAGATGACCAGCTCGGAGTCGATAAGGACGGGAGCGAGGGCGCGCTGGAGGTTGGTCCCCTTACCAACGCGCACGCTGTGGCGGATGAAGCGGTGATCGGACAGGATCCGGTTGTTCGTGTGGGTGCCGTGGGCGCCCTCAATGTGTTGCTCGAGCGTGCCGCCCAGGGCAGTGTTGATGATCTGCATCCCGCGGCAGATGCCCAACAGCGGGGTGCCGGTGCGCACGGCGTACTCGACCAGCGCGATCTGCCCTAGGTCCGCGCGATACCAGTGGCGGCCTTCGGCCTCGTAGCCCTGGGAGGCCCCATACAGGCTGGGATGAACGTCCTCGCCGCCCATGATGATAATCGCGTCGGCATCCTGCGCGCGCAGCGTGGCGCCCTCTGCCCCGTCTTCCTGCGCGTATTCGCGCACGACCCTCCAGGCGGGGGCCGCAGCCTGAATCAGACGATCCCACAGGCGCATGCAGATGTCGTTGTATGCCTGGTCCCCCGGTCTTACCGGCAGGACGTTGGATATCAACAACGTCGGCTGTGCGTGGCTCGTCATGATGCCCATCATGGCAGGCTGATCCCCCGTCTGCCGGGCGCGCTCACTTGTTGACCAATTGTGACGGTATCTGTCCGGCCAGTGGACGCGCTGACGCCTCGCGTCCCTCGCGACCGGGGGTTTATCTACATGTGTGGGGCGACACGCCGCCGACACGCCGACAATGGCGCCAACATGTAGATATTCCCCCGTCTCCCCCTTAGGCCCTGTGCGGGCGTGTCCCAGGCGAGCGTCGCGGGAGGCCCGCCGCCCTGCTGGCCGGAACTCGCGTCCAGGTCGGCTGCGGAACAGCGGCGACAGGTCCGTACCTCGGGAGGCTCCCCCTGGGCAGCACGACCAGGCCAGCCGCACCTATTCCTCGACGTGAACGCCGCCGCAAACGCGACTCAGACCTCGTGCTCGGACACGAAGCGGTCCACGCGGGCAAGCAGCTCGGACTTCTCCTCCTGCGAGATCCAGGCGATCTCGATGGAGTTGCGGGCGATGCGCTCCAGGTCCGCGCGACTCAACTCGAAGCGCTGCGCGAGCGCCAGGTAGTTGTCGCCGATGTATCCGCCAAAGTACGCGGGATCGTCGGAGTTGACGCTGACCTTGACGCCCGCAGCACACAGGTCGACGATCTCCTTGCCCTTCATCTGCTCGGTGACGAAGGAGTTGGACAGCGGGCAGGACGTCAGGCCGATGCCATGATCGCGCGCGTAGGCGACCAGGGAGGGGTCTTCGACGATGTTCGTGCCATGGTCGAGCCGCTCGGCCCCCAGCTCGGTGAGGGCGGCGCGGATGTTGTCGATCGAACCGACCTGGTCGATGTCGCAGTGCATCGTGATGCGCAGGCCCGCCTCCCGGGCGAGCTCAAAGACGCGGGCAAACTTCGTTGGCGGGTTGTCTCTCTCATCAGAATCCAGGCCAACTCCGATGAACATGTCCTTGTAGGGCAGGGCGGCCCGGAGGGTCTCGAGCGCCGACTCAGCGCTCATGTCTCGTAGGAAACACAGGATGAGGTCGGCAGACAGTCCGGCCTCGCGAGCCTCAACGACGGCGCGATGGTAGCCGCGGATCACCGTCTCGATGGCGATGCCACGCGAGGTGTGAGCCTGCGGGTCGAAGAAGCACTCGGCGCGCACGACGCCGTTGGCGCGGGCGCGCTCGAAGTAGGCGGCGGCCAGGTCATGGAAGTCGTTCTCGTCCTGCAGGACGTCCATGGCCGGATAGTAGACGGCCAGGAAGGATGTGAGGTCGTTGAACTGGTAGGTCGCCCGCACCTCCTCGACCGTGGACTGGCCGATGTCGACGCCATTCTTGCGGGCGAGGGCCAGCTTCAGGTCGGGCTCAAGGGTACCCTCCAGGTGCAGGTGCAGCTCCGCCTTGGGTAGGCCGAAGGCGAAGTCTCGGGTCACGTCGGTGCTCATGTGTCCTCCACAGGTAGCGGGGCGGGTGTCGCGGAACCATTGTTCCACGCAACCCGCCCCGCTTTCAGGGGTTTCCCACGCCGATTGGCTCCACCGCGGTGGCCAGTTTTCCGGCGCTTGGAGCCTCCTTAGGCCAGGGCGCCCATCGGATCCCACGCCGGCAGGTGGAGGGGTGCTTCGGCGACCACGGCCCGCAGGTCCTCGGGGAGATCATCGACGTGCACGGCCACCTCGAAGACGTTGGCGTCGAACCACGGCGCGTCCATCGTGAAGAAGCCCTTGTCACCGGGTTCTTCACCCCAGGAGTTCTCCACGCGGAAGCGGCGCCCCTGCCCGGCCTCGTCGATGTCGACTCCGGTGAAGAGCATCGCGTGGTTCATCGCGGACTCCCCCGACACGACGCGCTGTTCCTTCGACGTGGAGAAGTCCACGCCGAAGAGCGCGTCGTAGTCGTAGAGACCGTCAACGAAGAGACCGGAGGAACGGTCGGACTGCTGGCCGCAGTCGGCGCCAAACCAGACGGCGCGCCCGGAGGCCAGAATCGAGGTGGTGATCTCGCGGATGGTCTCCACCGGGGCATTGACGTAGTGGATGGGGCGCCCGCCGACGATGTTCCCCATGTGATCCACGGTCAGCGCAAGCCCCTTGGGGTGTTCACGTCGGGGGTCGTCGACGAGGCACACGTACTGGGTCAGGTCCACGTCGACGTAGCGGTCGAAGAACTCGCGCGGGGTGAGGACGCCGTCGCGGTGGAATTCGTCCTTGTCGTCACGCCACTCCCATTCGAAGGAGACGGGGGGCTCGCCGAGGCAGATGACCAGGATGCGCCACACGTCGGCAAGAGCGGCCTCCTTGACCTCGGTGATCTCCTCGTCGCTGGCGCCGCTGACGACGAGGGCGCGCAGCTCGAGGGCGCTGCGACGCAGGAGGACCTTCAGGCGGGCGTTCATGGGCGCCGTGTTGGAGGAGGATTCCGTCTCGGGCATCGCAACCTTGGGGACGAGGCCGTGCTTGAGGTAGAGGGAGACCGCCATGTCCCACTGGCCGCCATCGGAGAGGACATCGCCCAGGAGGAACTGGACGAGGCGACCATCGAGTTCCTCGGTCGATGCCGTCGCGATGATGTCGGTGAGGAAGAAGTTGGCGCGTTCGAACTTGTCCCAGAACAGGACGTAGTTCTGCGAGAACTCGAAGTCTTTGAGGCCCATGCGTTGCCGGGCGGTCGACCGCAGGAGGTTCAGGGAGGAGAAGAGCCAGCAGCGACCGGACTTCTTCTGCGACGTCACCTTCCAGTCATCCACCTTGTGAGAAACGACCGTGGGCGTGGCGATGACCTTGTCGCGGTCGAAGGCGACCGTCTCAACGCCTGCGTGAGCGACCGCGTTGCGAGCGACCGTGCGCGCGCTGTCGGAGGAGGCGTGCATGCGGGCAATGAACTCGTCCGTGATCTCGTGTGCCATGAGCGGGGAGCTTCCTTTCTGTCGAGAGTGATTCTCTGTAAGGATACGCCGTGGCAGTGACGCGGACTACTGAATGCCGTTTAGAATGGGTGTCATTCGACTTCAGAGAATGCACAGGAGCTTTCATGTTCGATAGGCGCGCGTCTGGGCGGGAAGTGGCCCTGTCTGCGGGAGATTACCGGGCGCGAATCGTCAGCGTCGGGGCCGGCCTGGCTGGCCTGACCTATCGCGGTCACGAGCTGATCGTCCCTCACGACGCGGACGAGTGTCCACCCGCCTACCTCGGCAAGGTGCTCATGCCCTGGCCGAACCGCGTCGCCGGCGGCTCCTACTCGTGGGAGGGCGTCTCCTACTGCCTGCCCGTCGATGAGCCGGAGTTGGGCACCGCCCTCCACGGCTTCGTCGCCTTCCAGGAATGGGAGATCGTCGAGGCAGAGAAGGCCTCGGTGCTCCTGCGCACCCTGATCGCACCTCGCTATTCCTACCCGTGGACGCTGGTGGCTTCCGCGCGCTATCACCTGGACGCCGACCGCGGCCTGCTCATCAAGCTCTCGGCGACCAACGTGGGCCGAGGCGCGGCGCCCTTCGGCGTCGGCTTCCACCCCTACCTGGCGGCAAGCGGGGCGCGGGCGGACGAGCTGGAGCTCACGATCCCCGCCGACATCGCCTACGAGGCCGACGAACACCTGATACCCGTGGCCGCCCGCGACGTGGCCTCGCTCGGCCTGGATTTCCGCACCCCGCGCATCATCGCCTCGACCCGCCTCGACCACGCGTTCGCGGGGCTGCCGGAGGGCACCTGGTCCGTGACACTGCGCGACCCTGCGTCGGGCGTGGGCACCTCCCTGTCCTCTGATGCGCGCTGGCTGCAGGTCTATTCGGCGGATGATATCGGGCGGGTTGGCGTGGCCGTCGAACCGATGAGCTGCCCTCCCAACGCCTTCAACTCCGGAACGGACGTGGTTGGCCTAGGCCCCGGGCAGACCCATGCTCTGAGCGCACGGATTACCGGAAGAGATTGACACCACGGCACAGAAATGTAAAACTGCTCCAATAGACAGTTCTAACCCAAAGACGAAGATGGACAAATGAGCACACCAAAAAGAACTCTAGACTTTACTATGACATCAAGAGCACTGAAGCTTCTCGGGCAGAACCTTTACGCTCGTCCCTGGTCTGCAGTTTCGGAGCTAGTTGCCAACGGCATAGACGCCGGGGCGACCGAGATATATGTCTCAATGACCGAAGATCCTGCAACAAACACAGGCATCCTTGAGGTACTCGACAACGGTAGTGGTATGAACGACGATGATCTCAAACACTACGTATCTATTGGATTTGATAAACGCGCAACCAACAGATCGATCAGCGCCTCCCGCTCACCGATGGGACGCAAAGGAATTGGGAAGCTTGCGGCGCTCTACTTGAGCAACCAATATTACATTCAAACAAAAACTGAGCCAAAAGCAGGCACACAATTCCATTCATCCTGGCATATGGAATTAGACCTCAAAACAGATGCCGACGAGGAACCAACTCTAGACCAAATCGATCCGAGCACAGTACCTTCGCCCCACCTACAAAATAAATTTGAAACACAAGACTCAGGCACCCTCATTACAATTCCAGAAATTGAACTCAAAGGCCTCGGAACACAGGCATTCACTTCTCTCGCATCGCGCCTGGCGATCCACTTCCTCAAAGACGTGCTTCCTGATCTCACAATTTACTTCTCACACCAGGAAGCCTACGCGACACCAGAATTCCGACAGGTCGAATGGCAACCAGCTTATGGCAACTTTCTCCTCCTTTCAACAACAGGCTCACACACCAATATCCAGAAGAGGATCAGCCCGAAGGTAACCATCCAGTCCGCATCGCGCAAAGACAAAAGGGAAGTAAACACGGAAGTCTGCGAGATCCCCACCTTCACTCCAGATAGACTTGCAAAGCTCAACATCGCAAGCTATCTGCACCCCTCACCCGATAAGAGCGCACTTTCTGGCACCTACACATCGCCATCAACGGGACAATTATACCCGTACGATCTCAAAGGATGGCTCTCCCTCCACGCGACAATCAAGAACAAACTGGCACAAGACAACGACAGCAGCTTTAAGAAAAACAAATTTTTCTCACCAACGCAGATCAGATTATACGTACGAGGAAAGCTCGCACTTGAGGATCTTCGCCCCTATCTGAATCTTACCGAACAGTACGCCAACTACCTTGAAGGCGAACTCCAATTTGATCTACTGGACGAAGATGACCTGCCAGACATTGCAACAACGTCACGCGAGTCGTTCGATACGGAAGACCCACGCTTTATTGCGCTGTGCACGTTGGTCAGAACATGGGCACAAACACTAATCAATCGACGTTCCACAATAGCAAAAGAGGACAAGACCAAACTCGCTGAGACCACGGCAGCGGCGAATAGCGAGTACGCAAAGAGGATCAGCCAATCAATTGACAAACTCAATATCCCAGATAGAGACGCCGAAGACCTGAAACAAGAAGTACACCTCGGACTAACAAGAGGAGACCCATTAACAGACGAAGGAAAAGCAGAAGCTAAGGAAGAATATCGAGTATTCATTTCTCACGCCTCGCGAGATAAGGTTCTTGCCGACATCATTTACAACACACTCCTTGAACACGGAGCTGAATCCAATGAGATATTTTACTCATCAAAGGATGCGCTAACCGTCAGTGACAAGAAACGACACGCACAACTTGGCCCCATGATTCACGAGGCCATCACAAGTTCTGCCACTAAAATTCTCTACCTCACAAGTACCAGCTTCTGCAGTTCCATATATTGCTGTTTCGAAGGTGGTGCCGGCTGGGCAACACGGGCCGTAGCAGATTACGAGCTAATCACAACGAGATACAGACTAAAGCCAGACTGGCTCGATCACGACTTGCCAACCACCGAACTAATCGATCACCAAGGAAAGCTTAAGCTGACCCGTGATAGCTACCTGCTCTTTGCACAAGCGATCAATCATTTGATTGATCATTTAAATGTAGGGCGCACGATACAAGGTAGAGAACTCATCACACCAATTTCGGAAACTTACTTGCCTTCTAATGAAGATCTTAGCTTCGAAGGGAAGACGATCGACGATTTCTACAACTTCGAGCTAGCAAGCCGGATTGAAGAAGCTTCCGATTCAGATTTCACAAAGGAAGTTGAGGAAAAATCCAGCAAAAACACTGACTAGGCAGTCCGAGTGATTGCGTTGCCCACAGCCAGACCAAAGACCGGTGGCACAGCATTTCCAATTAGGCGCCCAACGCTAGCAAGTGTGATCTTCTCGTCTGGCCCAGTGAAGATGAAGTCGTTGGGAAAGCCTTGAAGGATTGCAGCCTCGCGTAGCGTGAGGCCGCGATCCTGGGTCGGATGTGTAAAGCGGCCAGCCCCCGTGTTGTATGGCTGTGTGGTAATCGTTGGCGACGGCTCATCCAGCCTCATGCGTCCGTAGAAGGCACCAAAGTTCGCGTTCACATCGCGAAGCTGACATGGTAGCTTCAGCTCAGCGGGCCAATCTTTCCACGTACCCCCGGGCTTGGAGTGTCGCGCCCTCCGAAGGTTCATCGGCGACAGTCGGCGTGCGTAGTGCAGGGGATCCTGTGGATCATGCTGCCCTGAGACGAGCGGAGGAAGATCGCCAATAGCACTTTGCACCGTCACATATTGTTCGGGACTATGCGTTGGTTGAGGAAGCCTGGGCTTACCCTCAAGCCCTCCCACCAAGACGAGGCGGCGGCGCTTTTGGGGTAAACCGAAGTCCGGGCCATAGAGCACACCGTAGTCAACCGAATAGCCTGTGTCTTCCAGCGTCCGAACAAAACTCTCAAACATCAGGTCTCTGGCAAGCCGAGGAACGTTTTCCATCGTTACGTAGTCAGGACGCGTCTCACGGACGAGACGACCAAACTCATCAAGGAGACGCCAGTTCTTATCCTCAGATGGATCTTTTCCTCGACGTTGGCTAGAGAAGGGCTGACACGGGGCACATCCGGCGAGGAGGCGAAGTGTGCCTTCCCCCCATAGGCTATTGAGAGTCTCAGCAGTCACATCCGTTACAGAGGATTCAATGAATGTAGCGTTCAAATTGTGCTCGTAAGGATACTTGCACCGAGGTTCCAGATCAATTCCCGCAACCACCTCTATGTCAGCCTGTTGCAAACCAAGAGACAATCCACCCGTTCCACAGAACAAGTCGATTGCACGAATGCTTGACACAGCTGACTCCTCATGTCGATGTGGTCGGAAGTAGTGACGGCATCATCCTACCGTGAAGCACTGTCAGCTGAGGGCAACAACCTCCGCGTTGTTCCTTTCGCAAGCGCTCCCTTTCGCAACGGCTCAATACTTGCCCGCGGCGGCGCGGATGAGGGTCAGGGCGACCGCCCCGGCCGTGGAGGAACGCAGCACGTGTGCGCCTAGGCCCACCGTGAGGGCACCCGCACCCACCAGCTGTGCGCTCTCCTCGGCTCCGATGCCGCCCTCGGGGCCCACGACGAGCGCGATGCGAGCGGGAAGAGAGCCCGCCGCGCTCCCCAGCCGGATGCGCGCGAGCGCCGCTCCGAGCGACTCACTGGCCTCCTCGTGGCAGACGAAGGCCACCCCGCCCTCGGCCGTGAGCGAGGCGATCCAAGCGGAGAGCCGAGCGCTGTCCACGGCATCCTCGACGGGGGGCACGAAGGCGCGGCGGGACTGCTTGGCGGCGGCGCGCGCCACGGCCTGCCACTTGGCCCTCCCCTTCTCGGCCTTCGGTCCCTTCCACTGGACGATCGCGCGCTGGGAGGCCCACGGAATCACGCGGTCCACGCCGATCTCGGTGCAGATCTCAACCGCCGCCTCGTCCCGTCCGCCCTTGGCCAGGGCCTGGACGAGCACAACCTCGGGGACAGGAGCGTCCTCGCGGCGGGATTCGCGCACGGTCAGAGACAGCGTGTCCTTGTCGGAGCCAATGACGTCGCAGGTTAGGCGAAGCCCTCGCCCGTCCACGATGTCAACCCGCTCGCCAGCCCCGATGCGGCGCACCGACGCGGCGTGGCGGCCCTCGGAACCACCGAGGGTCGCGCGCTCACCCACGCCGAGGGACGCTGGCGGCGGGGTCAGGTCCTCACCGAGGAACACGGGCAGGGTCACGACGCATCACCCCATGAAGGTGTCGCGGATCTTGTCGAAGAACGAGGCCTGCTGGCGGTGGGGTTCGACCCGCACCTCGCCGCGAACCTTGGCGAGCTGCTCAAGCAGGTCGCGCGAGGCGTCGTCCAGCTTCTTCGGGATCTCAACGTCGACGTGGACGTGCATGGACCCGCGGCCGGAGCGCTGGAGGTGGCCGACCCCCAGCCTCTCAAGGACGATGTCATCGTTGGGTTGGGTGCCCGGGTTGATCGTCACGCTCTTCTTGCCGTCCAGTGTCTCCAGCTCGAACTCGGTTCCCAGGGCAGCGGTCGTCATCGGGATCGTGATCCACGTGTGCAGGTCGTCTCCGCGCCGATCGAACACGGGGTGCTTCTTCTCGCGGATCAGCAGGTACAGGTCGCCGCTGGGGCCGCCGCCGGGGCCGACCTCGGCCTCGCCGCTCACGCGGATCTGCGTGCCCTCGCTGGCTCCGGCGGGGATGTTGATGCTCAGTGTGCGGCGCGTGCGCACGCGCCCGGCCCCCGAGCACTCCACGCATGGCGAGGGGATGGTGTTGCCGTAGCCCTGGCAGGCGGGGCACGGGGCCTGCGTTTGCATGCGGCCGAAGAGAGAGTTCTGGATCTGCATGACGAAGCCCGATCCGTGGCACGTCGCGCACTGCTCGGGGGCGGTGCCCGGCTGACACATGGATCCGTGGCAGGTGTCGCACAGGACGTGGGTGTCGAAGACAACCTCCTTGGCGGCGCCAAAGGCGGCGTCCTCAAGGGTGATGTCGACAGCCACCTGCTTGTCTTTTCCGCGCCGCACGCGCGAGGCGGGTCCCTGGGAGGATGCCCCGAATCCGCCGTTGAACATCGCTTGGAAGATGTCGGAGAACGCTCCGAAATCGCCCGCCGCTCCGGCGCCCCCGCGCAGGGCGTCGGGGCCGCCGACGTCGTACATGCGCCGCTTCTCCGGGTCCGAGAGCGTTTCGTAGGCGACCGACAGCTCCTTGAACGCCTCCTCCGAGTCGGGCCCCGCATAGTCGGGATGCAGCTGACGCGCGAGCTTTCGGTAGGCCTTCTTGATCTCGTCCTGGCTGGCGTCGCGTGCCACGCCGAGAACCTCGTAATAGTCTCTCACGCTTGCGGTTCCTTCCCTTGGGGCGTTCGTTCGTCCTGTCGTGTGCGCGTGTTGGCGCGATTAGCTGCGCGGTCCCTGAGCCAGGTACCGGGAAAGGTAGGCCGCCACGGCCCTCACCGAACTCATGGTCCGCGCGTAGTCCATCCGCATGGGTCCCACGATTCCCAGGTGTGCCAGCCCCTCGCCCTGGCGCGCCCCAGCCTGGTAGGTTCCCGTGACGACGGCTGCCTCGGCGAGGCCATCGTGGGGGTTCTCCGTGCCGATGCTGACGTGCAGGTCGTCGCCGGGGTCGGCCTCGGCGAAGAGTCGCATGAGAACCACCTGTTCTTCGAGGGCGTCGAGAACGGGGGCGATGTCACGAAAGTCGAGGGCTCCTCGGGCGAGGTTAGCCGCCCCTGCGACGACGATCTTCGTGTCGCTGGCTCCGCTGAGCAGTTCGCACAGGGCTGCTCCGAGCACTTCGACGGTAGGGGCCTGGCTAGGTGCGGCCGAGGTGGCGGCCTCGGCCACGCAGTCGCGCACGTTCGCGGAGGTCGCTCCGTCGCAGTGGCGGCGCAGGTGCTCTCGCGCGTCGCGGAGCTCATCCTCGCTCAGCGGCACCTCGAGCGTCAGGGTGCGCTCGCCCACCTGCCCGTCGGCCGTGATGACGACCACGAGGGCTCGGCTGGGCGGGAGGCCGACGACCTCGAGGTGCTTGAGGGTACGCACGCGCGCACCCGGATACTGCACGAGCGCGACCTGGTGAGTGACCTGAGCGAGGAGGCGGACGGATCGCTCCACGACGTCGTCGATGTCGACGGACTCGGCCAGAAAGGCCTCAAGAGCGTGGCGCTCGGGGGCGCTCATCGGCTTGAGCTCCGCGAGACGGTCAACGAAGACCCGGTATCCGCGGTCGGTGGGCACGCGCCCGGCGGAGGTGTGCGGCTGGTAGATGAGGCCTGCCTCTTCCAACACGGCCATGTCGTTGCGGATGGTCGCGGAGGAGACCCCCAGTCCCCCCGCGGCGATTGCCTTGGAGCCGACAGGTTCGCGGGTGGCCACGTACTGGGTGACGATGGCGCGCAACACGTCAAGCCTGCGGCTCTGCGCGCTGTTCCTCGGCATCTCAGCTCCCTCCACTCCTGGCACTCCCGCTTCCTGAGTGCCAATGCTACTCCCCGTTGCCGGAGGGAGGCGACATGAAGGGTCGGGGCGTGCGCTCGCCGCGAACGCGACGCGCAACCCGGGATCCTCACTGCGCCCAGGGAACCGTGACGAAGTCAATCAGTTCCTCGACCCGTCCCAACAGGGCGGGCTCGAGGTCGCGGTAGGTGCGCACCGTCGAAAGGATCCGTTTCCAGCCGATCGCAATATCGCGCTGATCGGCGTGCGGCCACCCCAGGGCAGCGAGGGTGCCGTGCTTGATGTCCACTCCTCGCGGGATCTGGGGCCACGCGCGTAAGCCGAGCCGCTCGGGCTTGACAGCCTGCCAGATGTCGACGAAGGGGTGCCCGAGGACGAGGACCGCGCCCGGCCAGCGCCCCGAGACGGCCTCAGCGATGCGCGACTCCTTCGACCGGGGCACCATGTGATCGACGAGGACGCCCGCCCGCGCGCGCTCGGTCGGTGCGAACACCTCCAGGATGTCCTCCAGGTTGTCCACGCCGTCAAGCAGCTGCACGGCGATCCCAGCCTCAGCCAGGTCTTCGCCCCACACGTGCTGGATGAGGTCCGCGTCGTGGCGCCCCTCGACCCAGATGCGCGAGCGCTTGGCGACCTTGGGGCCGCTCGATTCGGGAGCGAAGGACCCCGAATTCGTCACCCTGCGACCCGAGGCCGTGGCCCACCCCTGGGTCGAGGCGGGGGCAGGGCGGGGAGGGAGCGCTTCGATGGGCCGCCCCTCCAGCCAGAAGCCCGGACCCAGGGGAAAGGAACGACGCGCGCCGCGCCGATCCTCGAGTTCTACCAGGTGCACCCCGCCCGATTTCTCGACGCGCGTCACCGCACCCACCCAGCCCGAGGAGACGTCTTCCAGCACCATTCCCACCTCAACGTGAACCGGCGTCGAGCGCGGGCGCCGCGCGCCCGGACCGTCGCGGTGGGGATCATGCTCGAAGATGTTGCGCCCGTAGGGATCCATTGTCGTCACCCGCCCTACTGTAGCGACGCGCGGGTCAGTTTCCGATCACGACTCGGATGAACAGGGACACGAGGGCCGCCAGTATCCACGACGACACCGAACCGATGAGGAACTCTTCGGCCTTCTCGCCCGAGGAGTCCTGGGAGATTTCGGGGAATCGGATGACCCCCTTGGCCGCGACGACAGCCCCGATCGCGACCTCGGCGCCCGCACCCGCAAGGATGATGATGAGGAGGCGTTCGAGGGGACCGATCCACCGCCCGCCACGCAAGGCAACCCCGTCGCCGGAGCCCTCGGCGGGACCTTCTTTGTGGGAGACGATGGGAATGGAGCCGGCGCTGATCGGGGCCTTATCGGGATCCGCCGCTTCCGTTTGCTCCCTGCCTTTGTGCCAATGGGAGAGCATAGCGGGCAGCACGGGCGCGTTAATCCAGCCGGGGACGGGATCGCAGGAGCGGCCGCGCGCGCACTGCAGGATGGCCGTGATCAGGTAGTTGGCGGGGCCCGTCACGAGGAAGACCACCGCGATGATCAGGTCAATGGAGCGCCCGGCAAGAAGGGACAGGAGAGGAAAGTCGACGGGATTCAGGCTCATGAGCGCCACCAGGCCGAGGGAGGCGCACGCCCACCGCGCGAGGACGCCCCGGGCACTGGGATCGGTCAGGTCCCAGCCGAACCAGACGAGAGCGAGCGCGGCGCCCAGCGCGTTTGCGAGAGCGCTCGCGCCCAGGAAGAACCCGGAGTAGCAGATGACGACGAGCAGAAGGGACAGGAAGACGATCAGTCGCCGCGACCAGCGCCGCGGATCCGACGTCAGGAGAACCGTCAGCTCCGAGGCGGCGATGCCCAGGAGGAGGGTTTCATGCACGAGCCGCCTCCGCGATGATCAGCGAGGATTGAATCAGCCCTGCCCCCGAGCCCCGGGCGAAGTCTGAAATCGCCTGCTGGGAGAGCTTCTCGACCCGCGCGATCTCGACCTGGGTCTTGCCCAGCAGCAGCGAGGCGGTGATCCGGCGGTGGCGCGCCGACAGCTTGAGGATGGCGTGATCACGCAGGCTCAGCAGCGCATTGACGCAGGTTTGGTAGTTCGGGGAGATCGTGGCCTCGACCGAAGAGTCCGCGATGAACCAGGTACGAATGAAGGGGTTGGAGGAATCCTGCACCTGGTGCGCCCGGTTGATTGCGGCGCGAGCCGCCCACCACGCCGAGCCGTCCTGGAGCGAGGCCACGTCAGCTGCGCGCGGGCGCGGGTGTCCGTGCTCCCCGCCGGGCAGCTCCTCGATGCGACCGGCACCGATGCCGAAGCGCAGCTGGAGCTGAGGGGGCAGGAGGAGCTGGGAGCGCAGCGTCAGCAGGAGCGCGTCTTCGAGCGAGTTGGCGACCGCCTGAAACTCGTCCCCAACCGTGGCGTAGGGAGCCTCCAGCAAGGTAAGCCCCTGACTTGCCTTCTCGAAGGTCTCCTCGAAGGTGCGCTGGGCGTCCGGGCGATTGGTGAGTGTACGGGAACCAACGATGTCGGCGATGACAGCATAACGAAGAGTCACAAGACCACACTTTTCCTTGTATTTAACCCTCCACAAGCCCCTTCTCGGAAGAGGGGGTGCGGACAGCGAGACTTCACATGACCCCCCTAGGCAAACACACCCGAGGTACGATGTCAACAATATCAGCACGTAATACAAGCTTGTCATAGGATACACTTTTACCGATTGACAAGTAGATTCCTCGAAATGGCGCGCCTAACTCGCGGTGGCGCCACCAAAAGAGAGACGCGTACCTCTTGCGCCCACGCCCCGAGCGCGCGGCCACGCCACGCAGGGTTCACCTCGTGTCAATACCCCATGAGCTCGCGCGTCACGTAGTCGGCCAGCAGGCGTCCCCGCAGCGTCAGGACCACCCGGCCTTTCGCGGCCTCGCCCCCATCAATGAGCCCATCAGCGACGAGCGCTTCGACGCGCACGCCCGACGCTACCTCCCCACCTTCCCCGTCAGCGACGACGGGCAGACTGTCGAGCGCAATTCCCTCCGCGGTACGCACACCGAGCATCACGCGCTCCAGCTCACGCGTCTCATCGCTGAGAATTTCTCCCGCAAACGCGGGCGAAACTCCCTCGCGCACGCGCGCCGCGTACGCCGCGGGATTCTTGACATTCCACCAGCGCGCGCGTCCGACGTGCGAGTGGGCGCCGGGCCCGAGCCCCCACCAGTCCCAATCACGCCAGTAGGCCAGGTTGTGTCGCGAGGCGTGCACGTAGGACGTGGGTGCCCGGGCCGGCGAGCGGTCGGCTTGCGTCACGCGCGCGAAATTGGAGATCTCGTACCACGCGTAGCCGGCCTCCCCCAGCAGCTCATCCGCCAGCTCATACTTCGCAGCCTCATCGTCGGGGTCGGGGGTGGGGAGTTCTCCCCTGGCGACCTGTCGGCCCATCTTGGTTCCCTCTTCGACGACGAGGGCGTACGCGCTGATGTGATCGGGCCGGTATGAGAGCGCACACCGAAGAGAAGTCTCCCAGTCGGTCAGCCCCTCACCGGGGGTTCCGTAAATCAGGTCGAGAGAGGTCGACAGACCCGCTTCCTTGGCCCACTCCACTACCAGGGGGACGCGATTGGGAGCGTGGGTGCGATCCAAGGTGCGAAGGACGGAAGGGACCGCCGATTGCATGCCGAAGGAGACGCGGGTGAATCCGGCGTGCGCCAGCTCTCGCAGGCCGGAGCGTGTCACCGAGTCGGGATTGGCTTCCAGGGTGACCTCGGCGTCCTTAGCGATGCCGACCGCCTCGTCAAGGCCGCGCAGGATCTCGATGAGTTCCGCCGTTGCCAGCATCGTCGGCGTTCCTCCCCCGAAGAACACCGTCTGCGCCCGGCGCGCTTTCATCCCGGCATCCGCCATGACGCGCGTGGCGAGTCGAGCCTCGGCCAGCACGGAGGGGGCGTAGTCTCCCACCTGCGCGCCCGGGCCGAAGCCGACCGTGTAGGTGTTGAAATCGCAGTATCCGCAGCGCACCCGGCAGAAGGGAACGTGCACGTACAGGGAGAGCGGGCGGCGGCGGTCGACCTCGACCAGGTCCGGACCGAGTGAGCCGTCGACCGGCCAGCGCACGCCGTCGGGTTGCGCCGGGCTCATAGGCGCCGTCTCCGCGCAGGCACGCGTGTGCGCCCCGCGCGCACTTCCTTAGCCACGGGGCCGCCGGATGCCGACGATATCGTGGACCCTACGCCCCGCATCCATGCCGCGCGTCTCGAAGTGGGTGACCACGCGCCCCGAAAAGCGCGGGGCAATACCCCCGCGCCCGGGCTGAGGATCGTTCGGGTCCGGGCGCTGACCGGCATACGGATTATCCAGCAGCTCGCACGCCTCGACGACGTCGCGCATCTGCCAGGCGTAGTCGTCCCAATCGGTGGCGAGCCGCCACGCTCCCCCGTCGCGCAGGAGGCGCGCCACTTCAAGCGCGAAGTCGTCGCAGACCAGCCGCCGCTTGCGGTGGCGCGCCTTGCGCCACGGGTCGGGGAAGAAGGTCCACACCTCATCCAAGACCCCATCCCCCAGCATGATGGGCAGGGCCTGAGCTGCGTCTGCCTCGAGAACCCGGATGTTGTCCACGCCCGCGCTCACCGCCTTGGAGACGAGCTTGGCGATCCCCGGCACCCACACTTCGAGGGCGAGAAAGTCCCGCTCGGGGTGGGCGGCTGCTGCGGCGACGATCTGCTCGCCCGTGCCCGATCCGATCTCCAGCGTCACCGCCCTCTCACGCCCGAAAAGCTCGGGTAGATCGAGCCGGAAGTCCTCTGCAACGGTCGTGTATCCGACTCCGCGGCGAGGCTCGACGACGTAACGTGACGCGTGCGCCTCCCACGTGCGCGCCAGGTTGGGTGCAAGCTCGCGCGTGCGCCTCGTAAACGACTTCGTGCGGCTCATGAACACGCCGCCCTCGGTCACCTCGCCGAGCAGACGCGCACCGGGGGCACCCTCGCGTCCGCGAGTACCGCAGGCCGCGTCCCGGCCCGAGTCAGGCGCGCTCACTTCTTGCCCGTCGGAACGTCGGACGTCAGGGCAGCGATGAACGCCTCCTGGGGAACGTCGACCCGTCCGATCGACTTCATGCGCTTCTTGCCCTCCTTCTGCTTCTCCAGCAGCTTGCGTTTACGCGTGATGTCGCCGCCGTAGCACTTGGCGAGCATGTCCTTGCGCAGCGCCTTGATGGTCTCGCGGGCGATCACTCGCGAGCCGACCGCCGCCTGAACCGGAATCTCGAATTGCTGGCGGGGAATGAGTTCCTTGAGCCGCTTGGTCATGCGCTGACCGTAGGCGTACGCGCCGTCTCGGTGAACGATCGCGCTGAAGGCATCGACGCGGTCACCGTTGAGGAGGATGTCGACCTTGACCAGATCGGCGCTCTGTTCTCCGCTCTCCTGGTAGTCCAGGGATGCGTACCCGCGGGTGCGGGACTTGAGCTGGTCGAAGAAGTCAAAGACGATCTCGGCCAGGGGCAGCTGGTAGTGCAGCTCAACGCGCTCCTCGCTGAGATAGTCCATGCCCCGCATGGAGCCGCGCCGTTCCTGGCACAGCTCCATGATGGTCCCCGTGAACTCGGTGGGGGTCAGGATCGTCGCGTTCACGACGGGCTCGCACACCTCGGAGATCTTGCCCTCGGGGAACTCGCTCGGGTTGTCGACACGCACCTGCGTTCCGTCCTCCGTAATGACGCGGTAGACGACGTTGGGCGCCGTGGCGATCAGGTCGAGGTTGAACTCTCTTTCGAGCCTCTCGCGAATGATCTCCAGGTGCAGCAAGCCCAGGAAGCCACACCGGAAGCCGAAGCCGAGGGCGGCGCTGGATTCCGGTTCGAAGGTCAGGGCCGCGTCGTTGAGCTGGAGGCGTTCGAGGGCGTCGCGCAGGTCGGGAAAGTCCGAGCCGTCAACCGGGTAGATGCCGGAGAAGACCATCGGGTTGGGGTCTCGGTAGCCAGCCAGAGGCTCGGTCGCGCCGCGCACGTGGCTGGTCACGGTGTCGCCAACTCGAGACTGGCGCACGTCCTTCACGCCCGTGATCAGGTACCCGACCTCGCCCGCGCCGATACCCTCCTCGGGGGTGGGTTCGGGGGAGATCACGCCCAGCTCAAGCAGCTCGTGGGTGGCACCCGTTGACATCATGCGCACGCGCTGGCGGGTCGAGAGGATACCGTCAACGACACGCACGTAGGTAACCACGCCCCTGTAGGTGTCGTAGACGGAGTCGAAGATCATCGCCCGGGTCGGCGCGTCGGGGTTACCTTCGGGGGCGGGGACGACCTCAACGATGCGGTCGAGGAGCGCCTCGACACCCTCGCCCGTCTTGCCCGACACCCGCAGGACCTCGTCCTCCTCGCAGCCGATCAGTTGCGCGACCTCGTGCGCGTACCTCTCCGGTTGGGCGCCCGGAAGGTCGATTTTGTTGAGCACGGGAATGATTGCCAGGTCGTTCTCGAGGGCAAGGTAGAGGTTCGCCAGGGTCTGGGCCTCGATTCCCTGGGCCGCGTCGATGAGCAGCACCGCTCCCTCGCAGGCCGCCAGGGAGCGGGAAACCTCGTAGGTGAAGTCCACGTGTCCGGGCGTATCAATCATATTCAGCGCATAGGGAACGCCATCGTGCGCCCACGGCATGCGCACGGCCTGGCTCTTGATCGTGATTCCTCGTTCGCGTTCGATGTCCATGCGGTCGAGGTACTGATCGCGCATCTCGCGTGCCTCAACGACGCCGGTGAGTTGCAGCATGCGGTCCGCGAGGGTGGACTTGCCGTGGTCGATGTGCGCAATGATGCAGAAGTTGCGGATCTGCGCCTGCGGGGTGTGCGACGGGCGAATCTGAGCCTGCTGCGCGGCCGTGGGGATGGGCACCTGTACCTCCGTGAAATCGTTGACCTCACTTATCGTCCCATTGACGCGCCCCTTTGTGCTAGTCGTGGGTCGGGACGTGGCGCACAGTGGCGACTCCTGCTCCCCGCCCGCTCACTCCACCTCGGTAATGAGCGAGATGGCCTCACTCAGGTCGCAGTCCTCCCAATCGTCGGGGTGGTCGTCGCGGAGCTTGCGCGCAAGACGGCTGGCCTCCTCGTCATCCCCTCGCAGGGTGGCCAGCGTCAGGAGGATAGTCCGTACTCGTGCCGTGAGCGGATCCCTGTCTCCGAGATATCTGCGGCAGTCCTCGGCGAGGATGCGCCACAGGTCCTCTCCCCCGTTTCTCTCGCCGCTCATCCACGTGTTGCGGGCGATCTCATGTCGCAGGCGCAGGACGCGCCAATCACCCCGATCGGTCACCGAGAGCAGCGCGTCCATGTTCTCCTCGTACAGGCCGATCGCCTCCTCGTACTGCCGGTCCGCGGACAGGACCTCGGCGAGGTTGTCCCGCACCGTGAGCAGGGTCGTGTCAGCGGGGTCGCGCTGAGCCTCCATGTCGTCCAGCAGCGCGCGGTACACGCGCGCCGCCTTGCGCCACTTGCCCACGTTCTTCCAGGGCATGGCCGAGTTGTTGCGGATGGCGAAAGCGATCTGTGGGTCGAGTCCGGGGCACTGCCTGAGGTCGGCGACGAGAGAGGCGAACGCGCGTATCGCCATGTCGTTGCAGCCGAGAATTGCCAGCCAGTAGGCCTCGGAGTTACGCAGCATGAGGACGAGCGGGTGAACGCGCTCCAGCGCTTGCTCTCCCAGTCGCACGGCATCGGCAGCCACCCGGCGGCATTGTTCGAACGCCCCCAACCGAGCATGCCAGTCGACACACAGCTTGGCAGCCTCCAACCGCTCTTCGACAGACACGCGCTCGTCGCCATAGACCTCCATCGCGTGATCGATCGCGTGATCGATCCGGCCCGAATCCGCACACCTGAGCGCCGCCGCGATGGATTCCATCGCCCGCGCGTCGGCATCGCTGGCCTCTCCCGCCGCACGGGTAGACCGACCACATGCGTCCAGGGCGAGCGTCGGACCGTGCGTTGTTCCCGTTGACATCATTGTCACCTTCCTCTTTCGGCGTGATATCTGCGATCAACACCAGGATCGCGCGCGTGCCCGCCCCACGTCTTCCCCAGTCACGACACCTGTGGATATCGATGCGACTCGAGTCGCCCTGTGGACAACAGGCGCTCCCGCCCCTCGCGTATGCTGGTCTCATGAAATCACTCGTCAGCGGCCTCATCGAAGCTGCCCTCGGCTTCCTGTCCGGACTGAGCGGGTCCGGCCACAGCGACACGCAGGCACCGAAATCCTCGCCGCACTCCACGTCCGCTCCGCGCACCTCCCCCCATTCTCGCCCGCGCACCGATGCCCCCCGGTCGCGCCCGGCGCGCCAGGCGGACCCCGCCACGTCGAATCGCCCCGAGACCTCGATCCGCGAGGCGAGTATCGCCGACGCGCTCGCCCACGCCTCCTACGAGCCGGTGATGGACGGAGACGCAGACCCCGGCGAGGTCGTCTGGACGTGGGTCCCCTACCAGGAGGACGCCTCCGTCGGAAAGGACAGGCCCGCCGTCGTCGTCGGCGCCCACGGCGAGGGCGTCTACATCCTGCAGCTCACCAGCAAGGACCACACCCGCGATGCCGCGCAGGAAGCCGCCGCAGGCCGCTACTGGTTCGACATCGGTTCGGGTGCCTGGGACTCGAAGGGACGCCCCTCGGAGGTGCGCCTTGATCGAGCACTGTGGGTCAAGGCCACCGACGTTCGCCGCGAGGGCTCGATTCTTCCCCGCGCGACCTGGCAGCGCATCGTCGACGCCCTCGCCGAGCACCACCGCTGCCACGGCGAGTAGCTCCCGCGCACGTGACCGACCTTACGAGGCGGGGACAAGCCTCGGCATGTGACGCGGGCGCCCGCTCCTGGTAGGATAGGTCGTTGGACTCCCGGCCTGGTCGGGCAGGGGGTCTGGTTAAGACCGTTTGCGGGTGTCCCCACGCCTAAGTCCCGGTCTTGACACAGCCCTCACCGACCCTGTCAGACATACATCAAGGAGAAATCCGACTGTGGCAAACATTAAGTCCCAGAAGAAGCGCATCCTCACCAACGAGAAGCGCCGCGTTCGCAACCAGTCTGTGAAGTCCGAGCTGAAGACCCTGGTCCGTCAGACCCGCGAGGCCGTCGAGGCCGGCGACAAGGACAAGGCTCTGGCCGCGCTGCGCGTTGCCTCGCGCAAGCTGGACGTCGCCGTCTCCAAGGGCGTCATCCACAAGAACCAGGCTGCGAACCGTAAGTCCAAGCTTGCGCGTCGCGTTGCCTCTCTCGGCGACTGAGCGATACCGCTGAGCAAACGAAAGAGCGGGCCACCCCGGTGGGGCGGCCCGCTTTCGTATGCCTTCTTCCCCGCTGTCGGGGCGTACGGCATGGCGAGGCCCGGGCCTCGTTGATGAACGAGGCCCGGGCCTGCCCTGATCCGTCAAAGCTTACTCGAGCTCGAAGGCACCCGTGTAGAGCTGGTAGTAGACGCCCTTCTGCGCGATCAGGTCCTCGTGCGTGCCGCGTTCAATGATGCGCCCCTGGTCCATCACCATGATGGCGTCGGAGTTGCGAACGGTGGACAGGCGGTGGGCGATGACGAAAACCGTGCGCCCCTCCATGAGATTGTCCATGCCCCGTTGAACCAGCGCCTCCGTGCGAGTGTCAATCGAGGAGGTCGCCTCGTCCAGGATCATGGCGGGCGGGTCTGCAACCGCAGCCCTGGCGATCGACAGGAGCTGCGCCTGACCCTGGGATAGGTTCGACCCGTTGCCCGTCAGCATCGTGTCGTAGCCTTCGGGGAGTCTGCGAATGAAGGAGTCCGCGTTGGCGAGCTTCGCGGCCGCGATGCACTCCTCGTCGGTGGCATCCAGGCGCCCGTAGCGAATGTTATCCATGACCGTTCCGGTAAAGAGCTTCACCTCCTGGAGGACTACGCCGAGAGAGCGGCGCAGATCCGACTTACGGATCTTGTTGACGTTGATGCCGTCGTAGCGGATCTTCCCGTCGTCGATGTCGTAGAAGCGATTGATCAGGTTCGTGATCGTCGTCTTTCCGGCTCCGGTGGCGCCCACGAACGCGATCTTCTGCCCCGGCTTAGCCCACAGGGAAATGTCGTGCAGGACTTCCTTCTCCCCGTCGTAGGAAAAATCGACGCCTTCCATGACGAGTTCACCGCGCAGGCGCGTGTAGGTGACGGTTCCCTCCGCCTGGTGGGGGTGGCGCCACGCCCAGATGCCCGTGCGCTGCTCGGTCGGCTCGATAACCCCGTCGGCACCCTCACGAGCGCGCACGAGCGTCACGTACCCGTGGTCCTCCTCGGCCTCCTGGTCGATCAGCGCAAAGACGCGCCCTGCCCCCGCCAGGCCGAGCGTGATCATGGGAACCTGCATGGACATCTGGCCGATCGTCTGAGAAAAGTTGCGAACCATGCCCAGGAACGAGACGACCACTCCGACGGTGACGACGTCGAAGCCGACGAGGTGGAGATTCGGAGTCTGACGCAGGATCATGATTCCACCGACGATCGCGACGACGACATACATGATGTTGCCGATGTTGCCCAGCGCCGGCATGAGGACGTTTCCGTAGATGTTGGCCTTCTGCGAGGATTCGAAGAGCTTAGCATTGTAGGCGAGGAAATCCTCCTTCGCGGCCTGCTCGTGGTTGAAGACCTGCACGACCTTCTGACCGTCCATCATCTCCTCGATGTAGCCTTCCTCGTCGGCCAGGGCCTTCTGCTGGGCGCTCATGAAGCGCCCCGAAAGACCGCCCAGCTTTCCGGTGAGCGAGGCCATGAGGGCACCGACGATGAACACGACCAGGGCAAGCCACACGGAGTAGTACAGCATCGTCGCGATGAGAACCACGATCGTGAGCCCGGACTGGACGAGGGTGGGGATCGACTGGCCGATGAGCTGGCGGATGGCGTCCGTGTCGTTGGTGAATGTCGACATGATCGCCCCGTGAGGATGGGTGTCGAAGAAGCGCAGCGGGAGACGTTCCATTGAGTCGAACATGTCGTCGCGCATGTGCTTGAGAGTCCCCTGGGTGACGATCGCCATCGCGCGCGTGTAGATGAAGCTTCCGACGACGCCGACGCCGAAGATGATGCCCATCGTGAGCACAAGGCGCACCAGGGTGGGGCGCACCGCGTCAAATCCGCTCTCCAGGCCGGGGGTGACGACCGTGTCGACGATTCTCTGCATGAAGATCGCTCCCACGGCGGAGGCGATAGCAGCCAGGATGATACACACGATCGTCAGACCGATGCGCACCGGGTAGTGGCGGACGATGTAGCGCATCAGCCTCGGGAAGGGATGCTCGATCCCCTCGAGCTTCTCGCCGTCCGCACTCGCTCCACGTATGCGGGCCATGTCAGGCCACCTCGCTTTCCTTGGCTGCGTTCTGAGAATCGTAGATCTCGCGGTACTCCCCACCCGCCGCCATCAGTTCGGTGTGGGTGCCTCGTTCCTTGATGCGTCCATCGTCGAGGACGATGATCTGGTCGGCGTGCTCCACGGAGGTCAGGCGCTGGGCGATGATGATGGTCGTTGTCCCCGGAATCTCCGTCTCGAAGGCGTTGCGGATGAGCACGTCCGTGCGCGTGTCCACGGCGGACGTGGAGTCATCCAGGATGAGAACCTTCGGGTTCTTCAGCAGCGCACGCGCGATGCACAGGCGCTGCTTCTGTCCGCCCGACACGTTCGTTCCACCGCGGGCGATCACGTAGTCGTAGCCGCCGGGCAGCTGCTGGATGAACTCGTCGGCCTGAGCGAGTTCGCAGGCGCGAACGATCTGCTCGTCGGTGGCCTCGGGGTTACCCCAGCGCATGTTGTCCTTGATGGTTCCCGAGAATAGGACGTTCTTTTGCAAGACGACGGAGACGGCGTCGCGCAGGGACTGAAGGTCGTAGTCGCGCACGTCGCGTCCGCCGACCGTCACCACGCCCTCGGAGACGTCGTAGAGGCGGCAGATGAGCTGAATGAGGGAGGTCTTGGCCGAGCCGGTTCCGCCGACAATACCGAGCGTGGAGCCGGACTCAATGCGCAGGTCGATGTCCGACAGGGCGTTCTCCTCGGCCTTGTCGGAGTACTTGAAGGACACTCCCTCAAAGACGACGGTGCCGTCGGCCACCTCGGTTGCCCCACCGGGGGGCGAGGACAGGGAGGGCTCATGGGTGAGAACCTCGGCGATGCGGTGCGCGGACTCGGCAGCCATGGTCGTCATGACGAAGATGAAGGCGAGCATAAGCATGTGCGACAGAATCTGGATGCCGTAGGTGATGAGCGCGGTCAGGCCGCCCTTGGTGAGCTCCGTGCCCGCTGAGTTGACGATGATCCCCGCCCCGAAGTAGTCGACGGCCATGATCGCGGAAAAGATGAACAGCATCATGACAGGGCCGTTGAGGGCGATGAGCTTCTCTGCATTGGTGAAGTCCTTGCGCACGTCCTGAGATGCAGCGCGGAACTTGGTGGTCTCGTGCTCCTCGGTGACAAAGGACTTGACCACGCGGATCGCCGCAACGTTCTCCTGGACAGAGTTGTTGAGCGCGTCGTACTTCTTGAAGATGCGGCGGAAAATCGGGAAGGCCACGAGAACAATGAGCGCGAGAATGATCGCCAAGACGGGCACCATCGCCAGGAAAATGAGCGCCATCGACACGTTGATGCGCCACGCCATGACGATGGAGAAGACGATCATGAGCGGGACTCGCACGGCGATGCGAATGAGCATCCCGAAGGCATTTTGGACGTTGGTGACATCCGTTGTCATCCGCGTGACCAGGGAGGAGGTCGAGAACCGATCGATATCGGCAAAGGAGAAGTCCTGGACGCGGAAGAAGAGGTCTTGACGCAGGTTCTTCGCCAGGCCAACCGACGCGGTCGCCGAGAAGCGCGCGGCGAGAACACCGCACGCCAGCGAGGCAAAGGCCAGGCCGATGAGGATCGTTCCCAGACGCGCGACCGGGGCGAGGGACGTGCCGTCAAGGGCGTCCACGAGGGAAACCATGATCAGCGGGATCAGGCACTCGAAAACAACCTCGCCCACGATAAAGAGCGGGGTGAGGAGCGCGGGAGACTTAAACTCTCGCAGCCGACCCAGCAGTATTCCAATTGTTCTCATCTGTGTCCTTCCACTGACATCTGTCCCATCGCGGGCGCCTCGCGCACCGCACCCGTCCCGCGCTCAGCGTCCGCGCAGCCGGCAAATCGTGATGATGGCCTTCTCGATCGCCCGCTGGGGGTCGCGCGACTCGCCCTTCGTTTCTGCATCCGCGGTCGCGATCGCTCCGAAGACCGCGGCCAGGGAGTTATCGGACCAGCCACGCAGCTCGCGCCGGGCTCGGTCCACCTGCCAGGGGGCCATCTTCAGGGACGAGGCACCCCCTCCAATTGACACCTTCGCCATCGCCCGGAATTTCATCGCGAGCGCGGCGACGAGCACCTGCGGGGCGATGCCGGTGGCGAAGGCGTGGCGTGTCAGGGTCAGTGCCTTCGCGGAGTGTCCGGCGACCGCGGCATCGGCCACGTCGTAGCCGGTGGCTTCCACGCGCCCGGCCTGGTAACGGCGCACGTCCTCCAGGGTGATGCGTCCGCTCACGTCGGACAGGAGCTGCGCGAGCGCCCCCGCCATCGCGCGCGGATCGTTGCCCAGAGCGTCGACGAGGGCCTGCATGGCCTCGTTGTCCATCTGTCGGCGTGCGGAACGCACGTCGGAGGCGATGAGCGCGAGCTTCTCGCGGTCGTTCTTGAGGGGTTCGGCGGGGATGACGGGCCACTTGGCCTTGGTGATCGCGTCGATGACCTTCTTGCCCCGCGCGTTGCCGCCGGGGTGGGCGAGGAAAAGCCACACGTCGGGGGCTGGAGCACTCGCGTAGGCGATCAGGTCGGCGGCGAGGGCGTCGCTCATCGTTTCGAGGTCGCGGATGATGACCATGCGGGACTCCCCGAAGAGGGAGGGGGAGGCAATGACGTCGATCTGCCCGGCCTGGTAGGTGGCGGCGACGATGTCCGTGCGTTCGAGGTTGGGATCGGCCTGGTGGGCGAGGAAGCGCAGCTGGTCAAGCGCACGGTCAACGAGGAGCCCCTCGCTTCCTTTGATGAGGACGATGGGGGCCAACGCTACCTGGGTGGGCGTCGCGCCTCGCCCGCCGCGTGCTGCCACGTCTCCCTGCCTTTCCACAGCGCTTCTGATTGTCTAAGTCTGCCACTGAGCGCGCTCGTGTGCGCCCGCCTTTGCCCTGAGCGGACACATCCCGTGGCCGGTCTCACCGAAGCGACCCGCGAGGCGCCTTACGCCGAACTCCCGCACCGATGCGGGGCCGCGGGCCTATTGCCCCGCCGGGAAATCACCGTCCCCTGGCATCCTGTACGACCGGTGCACCCCATCGTCGCCACGCCACCCACGCGCCCCATCCGGCTCCCGCGCACGCGTAGAGGGACAGGAGCGTGGGCGGGCCGCCCGGTACCTGGATGCCCGAGGCGGCGAGCCCCGAAAAGAAGCGCGCGAGTGCGGCGATCCACGCGGTCCCCCACGAGGCGAGCCAGGCGCACGCGGACGCCAGGGGCGGGGAAACGGGAGCGAAGAGGGCTCCGGCCAGGCCGGCGAGGGTGACCAGGGGAACGGCGGGTTCCGCCAGGACGTTGGCTGCTATCCCCCACACGGGAACCGTGCCGGACAGCGAGACGATGAGCGGCGCGGTGAAGACCTCTGCGAGGGCGGGAACGCAGGTGCCCTCGACGAGGGCACGCACCGCTCGCCCGAGCCGCGTGTCTGCCCTCAGTCGTCGGCGCGCACGCCTGATGAGGACCGCGCTGGGGCCGACGAGGGCGAGGGCAGCAAGGCACGACAGGGCGAAACCGTAGGAGCGCGACGCCCATGGATCGAGGATCAGGGACACGATGACGACACCGCTCAGTGCGGCAACGGCTTGTCCCTCCCGCCCGAGAACCAGCCCGAGGCAGGCCACGGCCGCGACGCACACCGATCGCAGGACGGAGGGCTGGGGTCCAACAAGGATCACAATGCCGCAGAGCACGACCGCCGTGGCCACTAGGCGCAGAACCTTGCGTGCCGGCAGCACGAGGTTCAGGGCCGCGAGGATGATCACGATGTGCGATCCGGACACTGCCGTGAGGTGGGTCAGGGAGGTCGTCTTCATGGCCTCGGCAAGGTCGGCGCTGAGGAGTCGGTCGTCACCGATGGCCATCCCGGGGACAAGGGCTCGCGCGTGCCCGGGAAGCGTCTCACAGGCGGCGACGAAGGAGCGGTGAGTGACACGCATCCAGGCGTAGACGCCGCCCGGCCGCTCGATGAGGGAGGCGCGGCGAGCTCGCACGGCCCCCACCGAGGGAGGCGCGGAGGCGAAGGAGGGGTCGAGGGTGCCCGTCACCTCGAAGACGTCGCCGCGAGCAGCGCCCTCCCAGCCGGGCGCGCTCACGAGGGCGCGAGCCTGGGAAGGCGCCCATCGGATGCCGTCGAAGACCTCGGCGATGCGCACGCGGGCCCGCCGCCGCGCGACGTGACCGGAGGAGAGCGGAGCCGGGTCGTCTTCGAGCACGACGCGCGCGCGGATCGGCCCGGCCTCACCGCGAGCCGGATCTGCGTCGTAGCGTTGTCGCGCCATGCCGGCAACCGCGAGCGCGCAGGCGAGGCAGGCGCACAGGAGGGCGACGCCCATGCGCGCCGATCGCGGAGGAGTCCTGGCATGCCGGGGTGGGTGGGTGTGTCGGCGCGAGTACGCGTACGATGCCGAGGCCGCGCAGCACAGGACCAGGAGTGCCGCGGCGAGGGGCCGGGGAGGTGGGCGGCTGGTCGCCCACCAGGTGGCGGCCCAGGTTGAGGCGGCGGCGGGAAGCAGACGCAGGTCGATCATGACGGGGGCTTGTCGCTCGTTCATGGGCACACTCCCGGGCGTATCTTCTCGATCAGTGCGGGACCTATTCCGGGCACCTCGTCGAGCGCCTCGACGCTGGTGATGCGGGGGTGGGTCGTGCGGTACTGGATGATCCGCGAGGCGAGGGCCGGGCCTATCCCCGGGAGGGTTTGCAGATCCTTGTCGCTGGCGGTGTCTAGTCGGACGCAGGAGGCGGTCGCCTCGTTGGCGGCGTCCGTGTCGGGGCTTTGCCCCGCATGGGTGAGGCGTATGTGTTCTCCATCAACGAGGACGCGGGCGAGGTTGAGGGAGTCGAGGTCGGCGTCGGGCAGGGCTCCTCCAGCTGCGTCGATGGCATCGATGATGCGGGAGGAGGCGGGGAGGGTGAGAACTCCGGGGGAAGCCACCGCCCCGGACACGTAGACGGTGACCTGTCCTCCCGCCGTGGGTGGGCTGTCGGTGGGGCCCGTCTGGGCGTCGGTTGATTGTCCGTTCTCGCCTGTTTCGCTCGCGGTCTGTTCCGTCCGCGGCGCCTGGGCGTTGCCCGCGTGTTTCCAGATGCTGACGGCGGTGATGAGGACGAGGACGAGGATGAGAGCCGCGACGGTCGCACCTCCCGGGAGGAGCCGGGTCACCCGCTTGTCTGCGGCCTCGTCCTCCTGCGAGACAGCGGAATCGTACACGGCCTTGGTCAGGGCCCTCATGCGCCTGCGAGCCAGCAGTTGCGACAGGTTCATAGTTGGGACGCTACGCCCGCTGGCGGCGCGTGTCAGGGGCTTTTTCTTTCCCTGTGCATGGCGCCGTCGGTACCGGCAGGCTTGTGGATGCATCCCACATGGTTGTCCCAGCCCATAAGTCGCACGGAGGTCGGGCGCCAAGGGATACTGGTGCGGGAAGACACAGCCACGCGGCGCTTGCGCGCCCTCAGTCCGAAAGACATCACCATGAGCGAGAACATTGAGGACCTCAAGGCACGGCTTGCGCAGGCCGAGGCCGCCGCGAAGGCGGCCGAGGCGGAAGCCGCTCGCGCAAAGGCCGAAGCGTTGCGCGCCCAGCTCGAAGCGGAAAGAACGAGCGCTGCCCCGAGCCCTGAGCCGTTGGAGGCGGCCTCCCCCGCCCGCGCCACGCAAGAGGCCGCCGCGCAAGGCGACGCCACTCAGCCCGGCCCTGCCTCGTCCCCCGCGCCCGCATCCGGCCTCTCTCCCTTCGCCGCCCACATTCAGGCCGCCTACTCCTGGGATGTTCCCGCCGTCACCGTCGGAACCCTCATTGACGAGGGCGTGCGCGTGCCCGGCGTGAGCGCAGTGATGCCTCTGCCGATGTTCAACCGTCACCTCCTGGTCGCCGGGGCAACCGGCACGGGCAAGACACGCACCCTCCAGCTCCTCGCCGAAGGGCTGTCGGCCGGCGGTTCCTCGGTGCTCCTGTGCGACGTCAAAGGCGACCTGACGGGCCTGGCCGAGCCGGGTACGAGCTCGGAGAAGCTCCTCTCTCGCACGGCGGCCAACGGGCAGCAGTGGGCGGCCAGCGCCTTCCCCGTTGAGCTGCTGAGCCTGGGTGGGGCGGACGCGCAGTTCCCGGGCGTGCCGGTGCGCGCCGAGGTGAGCGATTTCGGGCCGATCCTGCTGGCACGTGCGCTCTCCCTCAATACGACGCAGGAGCAGGCCCTCCAGTTGATCTTTGCGTGGGCCGATTCCCAGGGATTGGAGCTGGTGGACCTGCCCGACCTGCGTTCGGTGATCTCCTTCCTCACCAGCGAGGATGGAAAGGATGAGCTGGCGGAAATCGGCGGCGTCTCCAAGGCAACGGCCGGGGTGATCCTGCGCGCCCTGACGGCTCTTGAGTCCCAGGGCGGCGGCCAGTTCTTCGGCGCGCCGGGCTTCGACACGGCGGACCTGATCCGTTCGGATTCGAGCGGCAGGGGCATCATTTCGCTGCTGGGCGTGGGCGACATTTCGTCCCGTCCCGCCCTGGTCAGCGCGGTCATCATGTTCCTGTTGGCGAACCTGTTTTCGACGCTCCCAGAGGTCGGTGACGTCCCGCGTCCCAAGCTCGTCTTCTTCTTCGACGAGGCACACCTGTTGTTCGCCGATGCAACGAAGGAGTTCGAGCGTCAGGTCGTCCAGACGGTGCGGCTCATTCGGTCCAAGGGCGTGGGCGTGGTCTTCGTGACGCAGACTCCCAAGGACATCCCCTCCGACGTGCTCGCCCAGCTGGGGTCGCGTATTCAGCACGGGCTTCGCGCCTCCACTCCGGAGGACTTCAAGAAGCTCAAGGCCACGGTTCAGACGTTCCCCAAGACGAGCCTCGAGCTTGACGAGGTCCTCACCACGCTGGGCACGGGCGAGGCCGTGGTGACGGTCCTCGATCCCAAGGGCAACCCCACTCCGGTGACGCCCGTCGGCATCTGGGCGCCCGCCTCCGTCATGGGCCCCGCCTCGTCCGACACCGTGGCACGCATCAACCAGTCCAGCGTCATCATGGGCCGCTACCGCGACGCCGTGAACCCCGATTCGGCCGAGGAGAAGCTCGCGCGTCGCGCCGAGGAGGCCGTGGCGGCCCGCGAGGAGGCCATCGCCCAGGAGGCAGCCGCCAAGGAGGCGGAGAAGGCAGCGCGCGAGGCGGAGAAGGCCGCGGCGAAGGAACAGGCCGCCCGCGAGAAGGAGATGGAGAAGCTGCGTCGCCAGGTGGAGAAGCAGCAGGAGAAGGAGGAGGCCGCGCGTCAACGCGCCGCCGAACGACGCACCCGCCAGGTCGAAAACGTCCTCGGGTCGGTCCTGCGCACCGCCGGACGCGAGATTACGCGCTCTATTTTCGGCACGCGCAAGCGCTGACATCGCCACTATGTGGCGCGAGGCCGGGGCTAGGGACTCACATTGAGGATCTCGAGCCCCGGCCTCGTCTCACAGTTCGGCCACTGGGCCAAGAGAAGGCAAAATGGGGTAGTCTGCAACGCAATCGACCAATAGCCGCGGGAGAAGCTCATGCGCATCGGATTCATCGGAACGGGGGCCATGGCACAGGCCATCGCTCGCGGCGCCGTCGCGTCCGGTGTCGACCCCGCCACCCTGGTCTTTTCTAACCGCACGCCCGCCAAGGCGTGCGACCTGGCCGACGAGCTCGGGGCGAGCGCCGCGTCCTCGAACGTGTCCCTGGCGCGCCAGGTCGACATCATCATCCTGGCAGTCAAGCCCAAGGACCAGCGCGCGGTCATCAAGGAGATCTCCTCCACCGTCGTGGGTCGGCCCGACGTGTGCGTCGCATCCCTGGCGGCCGGGCGTACCCTCGACCAGATTGCCACCGACTTCGGCGCAGGCATTCCCCTGGTGCGCATTATGCCCAACGTCGCGGCGACCGTCGGTCAGTCCATGACGGCCGTGACGGCCTCGGGAACGACGGACGCGCAGGTGAGCGCCGTGTGCTCCCTCATGGACTCCGTGGGCCGCACGATCCTCATCGACGAGGACTTTTTCCCTGTCTTCCAGGCCCTGGCCTCGTGCTCTCCGGCCTGGTTTTTCCAGATTGTTGATTCTTTCGCCCGCGCGGGTCTCAAGTACGGACTGTCCAAGGACAGCGCCGTCGAGATCGCGGCGCAGGCGATGGCGGGGGCCGCAGCGCTGCTCCTGGCCGAGCGCGAGAACGGAACCATCCCCGCGCAACTCATTGATCGTGTGACAAGCCCCGGCGGGACCACAATCGCGGGATTGCTGGCCGCCGAGGAAGGCGGTTTGTCGACCGCACTGGTTGGTGCCGTCGACGCCTCCATCCACGCCGACTCCCATCTCGGCTGATTCCACCTGCCGCGAGGCGGCTTACCTCTCCACTTTTGCGCTGTCGCGCACCCTCAACACAGGAACACTCATGTTGCTTTTCAACGCAGTCGTGCTATCCGTGATCGTCATGCTGGTCCTCAGCATCGCTCGCGTACACGTCGTCATCTCCCTTTTCGTCGCCTCCCTCGTGGGCGGCCTCGTGGCCGGAATGGGCATGTCCGGCACCATGGTGGCCTTCCAGGATGGCCTCGCCGGCGGCGCGAAGATCGCACTGTCCTACGCCCTGCTCGGCGCGTTCGCCATGTCGGTCGCCCACTCGGGGTTGCCTCGCCTCCTGGCCAATTGGATCATCAAGAAGCTGCGCAGCGCTGATGACTCTAACTCAGCGCGAGTTGCCCGATCCGCCAAGTGGGGCATCCTCGGAGGCGTCCTCGTCATGGGCGTGATGAGCCAAAACCTCATCCCGATTCACATCGCGTTCATCCCGCTGCTGGTTCCCCCGCTCATCGGCGTCATGAACGAGCTGAAGATGGACCGACGCTTGGTCGCCTGTGCCATCACCTTCGGCATCGTCACCACCTACATGTTCGTCCCGATCGGTTTCGGTCGTATCTTCCTGCACGACATTCTCTACAAGAACATTGAGGATGCGGGGCTGCCCGTCGAGGGCATCGTCAATCCGATGGCCGCCATGGCGATCCCCGCCCTGTCCATGGCGGTGGGTTGCTTCATCGCCCTGTTCGTCTCCTACCGCAAGCCGCGCGAGTACGAGCAGCGCGAGACGGAGTTCAGCACGGGCGACGATAAGCCGATCAGCATGGTGAAGGTGTGGGCGGCCGTCGTCGCTCTCGTGGCCTGCTTCGTGATCCAGGCGGTCCTGACCAAGATGGACTCCGATGCCGACCCGCTGCTCGTGGGTGCTCTCGTGGGCCTGTGCCTGATGCTCGCCATGCGTGTCGTCCCGTGGCAGCAGGCCGAGGACGTGTTCAGCGGAGGCATGAAGATGATGAGCCTCATCGGCCTCATCATGATCACCGCGCAGGGCTACGCCGAGGTCCTGAAGAAGTCGGGCCAGATCGAGCCTCTCGTCCAGCAGACCTCCGCGATGTTCAATGGTTCGAAGGCGCTGGCCGCCATGATCATGCTTGTTGTCGGCCTGATCATCACGATGGGTATCGGCTCGTCCTTCTCGACCCTGCCGATCATTTCGGCGATCTACGTGCCTCTGTGCCTGACGCTGGGCTTCTCCCCCGTCGCCACCGTCGCGATCATCGGTACCGCGGGTGCTCTGGGCGACGCAGGTTCGCCCGCATCCGACTCCACGCTTGGCCCGACGGCCGGTCTGAGCGTGGACGGTCAGCACGACCACATGCGCGACACGGTCATCCCGGAATTCATCCACTACAACATTCCGCTGCTCGTCGGCGGGTGGATCGCCGCGATGGTCCTCTGAAGGCTCACCTCTCATACACGAGGCCGGGGCCAGGTTGCATCACCACGCAACCCGGCCCCGGCCTCGTCGCGTCCGCGAGCGCCGTCTCAGCGGCGGACAACGATGAATGCCCTGGCGGCTTCTTTTTCCTCCCACCGGGCCGACTCCCACAGCTGTTCGAACGTGAGTGCCTCTGCCCAGGTTTCGACCCACGTTTCGCCGAATTGTTCGTCGTTCCAGGGGTCGTGGATGAGCGCGTAGTCGTCAGCAAGCCCCCATGCGTAGATCCAATGCGGGGTCGCTTCCCCGTTGAGATCTTCCAGGTCCACCAGCACGATGACGCCGTTTCCCTGTTCCAGGGCGGCGCGCAGATCGCCGAGGTCGCATGCACCGATGCGGTCCTGAACTCCCAATGCCCTGGCCTCGTCCACGTGTTGACGGTGGATGGCGCGTCGGGCCGCGGGGGACGCCGCATGTGCGCGTGTCAGCCCGACGATCGGCCCCTCGTGGGTCACGAAAACCTCGACGCTTCGGCCGCGTCTGGCGAGCGCCGCCGCCAAGCCGTAAGGCCCCACTCCGAGGGAGTACGTCGATTCGCGCCACAGCTCCATCTCATCTCGCAGCCCACGGCACACCTCATGAGGCACATGTCCGCCCGTGTGCGCGAGGGCCATGAGCGCGCTTGCCGGGCCACACGTGAAGTCAGTTTTCTGCCGCACATACGCGGGAACCGCCTGGGGACAAGCATTCCACCACACCCATCCCCGCACCCTGGCGTGCCCGTGGTCGATGTCGTCTTCGATGGAGAGAGGCGAGCCGACCGCCCCTGCGGCAGCGAAGCCTTCAGAGCGAAGCGCCTCATCGAAGAGGGAACCCTCATCGCGCGTCACGGCCTTCACGAGTGGGGCGTGCGGAGCAGCATCGAGGACGGCTTGGATGAGGGTCTCCCAGGACCGAGCCGACTCGGTCGTGCCTGTCTCGGCGCCGCCGCCCTCCAGCAGACACACATCCACGATCGTTCGGTGGGCCGAGGTCGTCCGGTGTGCTTCCAGAAGCGCGTGCCCGCGGTACGCCCACAGGGTCGCGGACACCGCCGGTCCCATCGCTGCCCACCGCGCGGCGTGCGCATCGGGGACGCCGAGAGCCTTGAGCTGCTCGCGCGCGTTGTCGCCGGGACGCAGCGGGGCTGTCGTCAGGGTGGTGCTCATGCGGACTCCACTTCTCGACCGGGCACAGCGGACAAGAGCTGCGCCGTGTATTCCTCGCTGGGACAGTGCAGGATGTCCTCCGTCGCTCCTTCCTCGACGACCGCCCCATCCTTCATGATGACAAGCCTGTCGCACATTGCGCGCGCCACCGCCAGGTCGTGGGTGATGAACACGAGCGCGAATCCCTGCTGCGCCTGCAGGCGCGTCAGCAGGTCCAGGACGGAGGCCTGCACGGATACGTCGAGGGCTGAGACGGCCTCGTCGGCGATGAGGACGCGAGGCCGTGTCGCGAGCGCACGTGCGATCGCCACGCGCTGGCGTTCACCGCCCGAGAGGCGGGCGGGGCGTCGCGTCGCGTAGTTGGCCGGGAGCTCGACTGCGGCGAGCAGCTCGCTGACGTCACTGGCCGGGCGCCCCGCGACGGCCGCCGCCTCGGCGAGCGTCTGCCCGATCGTCCGCGCTGGGTTGAGGGCCGAATAGGGATTCTGGAACACAATGCCGACGGCCGGACCTCGCTCAGCCTGCACCTTGACGCGCACGCTTCCGGAATCGGCGCGCTCGAGCCCTACGATGATGCGCGCAAGCGTCGTCTTTCCAGATCCGGACTCTCCAACGATCCCGATGGATTCTCCCTGCGCGATATCCAGGGACACATCCATGAGCGCGACGTGCGACTCCTGGCGAGAACGGAACACCTTGGTCAGGTCGCGTAGCTCGACGACGGTTTCCGCCCCCACGGGCGCATTCATCCCCTCACGCGGGTTGGGCCCGTCAATCCGGGGTTCAGCATCCGCAAGCCGTTTCGTGTACTCGTGGCGCGGCGACGTCAGAACCTCGTTGACCGGTCCTTTTTCGACGATCTGCCCGTCCTTCATGACGACAACGTCGTCGCCGAACTGACGCGCAAGCGCCAGGTCGTGGGTGACCAGCACGAGCGTCATCGCGTGATCGTCGCGCAGGCGGGTGAGCAGCGTGAGAATGTCGCGCTGCGTCGTGACGTCCAGGGCCGTCGTCGGTTCGTCGGCGATGAGGACGCGCGGCTCAGAGTCGAGCGCCGCTGCGATGGCGACGCGCTGACGCATACCGCCCGAAAGCTCGTGCGGATACGAGCGAGCGACCCGCCCGCCGAGGCCGACATCCGCGAGAAGCGCGCGAGCACACTGGGCGCGCTCGGAGCGCCTGCCGGTGCGCGCGGCGGTGATTTGCTCGCCACACGGAAGCGTCGGCGCGAGCGAGGTGAAGGGATCCTGCGGCAACCAGACGATGCCGCCCCCTCGCTGCTTCTTCAAACGTCCCTGATCCGTTGCCAGGTCAAAATCGCGCTCACCCAGCGTCACCGTTCCGCTGGCAGTGAGGGATGAGGGGGTCAGCGCGCACAGCGTACGGGCGAGCATCGACTTGCCCGCCCCCGATTCGCCGACGATGACGAGGGTGCGCCCGGCGCGAGCGCTCACACTCACGTCATCGACGATGACTCGTCCAGATCCGTCGCAAACGCGCACGTGCGAGGCCACGAGGCCTTCGCCGTGGTCGCGCGTCGTCGCGGTGCTCATTGGTCGCGCTCCTTCCGCTCAGCAAACCAGTCGCCGGCGATGTTGATCGCGGTCGCCGTCACGATGATGGCGAGACCAGCCGCCACTGACGCAGCGGGGTTTTGGGCGAGGATGGCTCGTCCGTCCGCGAGCTGACGGCCCCAGTCGGCGTCCTGTGCCCCGACGCCGAGGCCAAGGTAGGACAGGCCGGACAGCGACACGAGCGCGAATGCGATGTTGACGAAGAGGTTCGCCCACACGATCGGCGTGATGTTCGGCAGGATATGAACCGCGAGAATGCGCGGGCCCGACAGACCCAGCACGCGCGTGGCCTCAATGTAGGACTGTGGTTTCTGAGCGAGCGTGGCCGAGCGAATCATACGGATGTCCGAGGGCGCGAACAGCACGATGAGCACTCCGACCGTCACCCAGTAGCTGCCACCGATCACGCCCGCGACAACGATAGCCAGGAGGGTGACGGGAAGCGACAGGAGTACCTCGCATGAGCGAGACACACCAGCGTCCCAGAGCCCGCCACGCCACGCGGCGCTCATTCCAAAGAACAGACCGGCGACCATGGAACCCACGGCGACGACAATCGGTCCCACGATCGCCGAGCGCGCACCAGCAACCGTCAGGGCGAGGACGTCACGCCCCACCTTGTCGGTGCCCAGCAGGTGCCCGGGTGTGCCCGCCGGGCTCACTCCCAGCGCCAGGTGCTGGTCCAGCGCGCCGGGAACCAGCACGGACGGAAAGATGACACAAATGGCGACCGCGACGAGTACGACCATGGACAGGACCACCGAACCGGGGACCTTGCGCGTGGACGAGCCGATGCCTCGTCCCAGGGCGCGCGCAGACAACGACAGCGCCATCAGGCTCCCCTCCCCTCACTGATCGTCTGTCGTGGATCGACGGCAAACGCCGCCACGTCAACAATCAGCGTCACGGCGATGATCACGAACGCGACCAGCAGAGCGATCGCCTGCACGACCGGAACGTCCTTGTAGGTGATGGAGTCGGCGAGGAGCTGGCCGAGGCCGGGCAGAGAGAACGCCTCCTCGACGAGCACCGTGGACCCAAACAAAGTCCCCAGGATCAGGCCCGCCGAGGTGATGATCGGCAGGGCGGCTCCCCGCACGTACATGGCCGTGATGCGCCTGCTGGGCACTCCCCGCGAGCGCGCGAACGTCACGTAGTCCTGGCTGAGCTCTGCTCCGACGGCCGCGCGGGTGATGCGTACGAGCATCGCGCCGATGCCGGTGGCGAGGGCGATCGCGGGCAGGGTGAGGTGCCACAGGGTGTCGACGAGGCCGGTACCTTCGCCGAAGACGGGGAACCATCCGAGCATGAGTCCGAAGACGTAGAGCAGAACCAGGCCGAGGGCGAAGCCGGGGGCCGACACTCCGACGACCGACCAGCCGACGATCGTGCGGTCGACCCACGAGCCCCGGCGCCTGGCGGCTGCGATCCCCAGGGGGATGCCGACCGCCACGGCCAGGATGAACGCCCCGATGGTGAGCCACGCGGTAAGCAACACGCGCGAGGCGAGGACGTCCGTGACCGGCGTGGCCGACCGGACGGAGTCGCCGAAGTCACCGGTGAGGGCGCGGGTCAGCCAGTGCCAGTAGCGCGCGACGAGCGGCTCGTCGAAGCCGTAACGCTCGGTGATGGCCTGGCGCACCTCGGGGGTGACTCGCCTCGTGCCCACCAGAATCTTCACGGGGTCTCCTGGTACCAGGTACAGGAGCGAGAAGACAAGGAAGGACGCGAGGGTGAGCACCACTGCCGCGCCTGCGAGGCGGCGCAGAATGTAGCGCAGCATCTACTTGGCCAGCTCCACGGAGGACGCCCACGGGGTCATGAAGAAGTAGGGCGTGTAGTCCGTGGGCGCCACGCGCGAGGAGAACGCCGTCGAGGTCTTGCCCCACCACAGCGGCGAGTAGATCGTGTTCTCTTGGGCGATGCGCTGCGCTTCGACGATGTCGGTGACGCGCTTACTCGGGTCGGTCTGGGTGGCCTGGGAGGCGATCAGGCCCTGGACCTGTGCGTTCTCGTAGCGTGCGGGGTTGTCGGGGCCAAGCAGCCATCCGGCGACCTCGCCCGGGTCGCCGGTCGTGGAGGTGTAGCTCATGTAGGACAGTCCGTAGGTGCCGCTGCCGACCTCGGAGATCCACTCTTCGATGGGCTTGGAGGTGACGGTGAGGTTGATGCCGATCTGCTTGAGGTTGTCGGCGATCGCGAGGGCGGCGGATCCCAGGTCCGGGATCGAGGAGGGGTAGGTCAGCTCGGCGTCGAAGCCGCCGGGGACCTTGGACTGGGCGAGCTCGGCGCGCGCGGCGTCGAGGTCGAAGGAGTCGATGGGCAGGCCCGCCTGGGCGTCCGCGCCAGCCTGCTCGCCGATCTCGCTGCCCAGCTGATCCGGCGGCTCGATGCCCGTCGCTACCGTCGCTTGGCCCTTGAGGATCGAGGAGACGATGGTGGAGCGGTCGGCCGCGTGGGCGATGGCCTTGCGGACGTGGACATCGTCGAAGGGCTCGACGTTCTGATCGAAGGTGAGGCCCACGTAGGAGCGATCCGACTCGGTCAGGACGCTCACGCCGCCTATGCCCTGGAACTGCGACACCTGGTCGATGGGCAGCTGGGTGGCGATGTCGATCGTTCCGTTCTTCTGCGCGAGGAAGCGCGCGTTCTCATCCGAGAAGAAGTCGAACTCGATGGTCTGAGCGGGCGTGTCCCCGCCCCACCAGGTGCCGCTCTTTTCGAAGACGGCCCCCGAGTCGGGCTGGAAGGACACGGCCTTGTAGGGGCCCGTTCCCATGATGAGGTCGGCGGAGGACCCGTAGGAGGCTGCCGCCTCGTAGAAGGACTTTTCGGTGATCCACAGTCCGCCGTTCGCGGTCACGGTCCACCCGAAGTTGACGGCGGGTGCGGGCAGCGTGATCGTGATCTGGTTGTCGCCGCTGCGCACGGCCTGCGTGCCGGTCGGCCAGTAGGTGGCTGAGGAGGGGGACTTGTCGGGGTCCTTGGCGATGTCGATCGAGAAGAGGACATCGTCGATGGTGACGGGGTTCCCGTCCTGGAACAGGGCGTCGGGTCGGATGTCGAAGACCCACGTCTGGGCGTCGTCCGTGTGATACGAGGAGGCGATGGCGGGCATCAGCTGCCCGTCCTTGCCCACGGCGAGGAGGCCTTCGGAGACGACCTGCGCAACGTAGTAGTTGATGATGCCCGTCTCGTGGGCGGTGTCCAGGGTGGACAGGGAGCCGGGGAGCCCCACCGCGATGGTTCCCTCCCGGGAGGCCGATCCCGCGTGGGTGCGTGCCGATGGGGCGCATGCCGCCAGCGCCGCGCACATCATGGCAGCGGCGGAGACGAGGGCGGCTGCGGTTCGGGGGATGCGTGCGTGCGGCATCGGTTTCTCCTTGTGCGTCGTGTCGGCTGTGTTGCCGACACTTACGTTATGCACCCGCAACGCCCCCGACGCGGCGGCCTCGCTAGGCGAGCATTTGTGACAGCGGTAGATTCTGGGTCTCCATCCCGAGGTAGGTGGTCACGACCTCGTGGAGGACCTCCGCGCTCGCGCGCACGTCCGCCAGGGCGATGTGTTCGTCGTGTGCGTGCAGCTGGGAATAGACCTCTCCCAGGCTCGCCCCGCTGTCCACGGCTCCAAAGCCGTACCCGATGCCCCCACGCCTGCGGGCCACGCGCAGGTCGGATCCGCCGGGGAACAGGACGGGCACGACGCTCGCGCCCGGGTAGCGCCGCATCAGCGCCGCTTCGATTGCCCGGTACAGGTCGGTGTCGATCGACGAGGCCGTGGAGCTCTCGCACAGGAGGCGCTCGATGGTCACGTGCTCGGCGAGATCGCCGAGGGCCGCGGTGATGGCGGCGTCCACGTCATCGTCGTCGACGCCGGGCAGCGTGCGAATGTCGAGGTCGAGGGTGGCGTGGGAGGGCAGCACGTTGATGGGGCCTCCGCAGCGCGCTGCCGTTTGGGCAACGGTCACGTGGGAGATCGCGTGGGCGAACGCCGCGAGGTCACCGAACTCGGAGTAGTCGCCCTCGTAGGTGCCGTTGATGAGACTTGTTTCGGTCGTGTCATCGAACTCGAAGGCGCGCACGAAGGAGGCCCAGACCTCGTCGGTGGCGGTGGGCCAGCGGGCCGCAGACAGCGCCGCGCTCACCTGAGCGAGCCGCTCAACGGCACTCGTACGGCCCAGCGGGACCGAGCCATGGCCGGCGTCGCCTCGGATGTGGAGGCGTCGTTGAGCCGCTCCCTTTTCTCCGACGACAACGACGACGCTGTCTGCGCCCCTGCGCCCGTAGATGTGGGCTCCTCCCATCTCCGAGACGGCGGCGTGCCACGGGACCAGATGGGCCATGTTCTCGCCGATCCACGGGACGCCGAGTCCTCCTCGGGCTTCCTCGTCTGCGGCGGCGACGAAAACGAGAGGGTGCGCGGGCGCGTCGCCGCGTTGGGCTCGCCTCGCGACCTCGCGTGTCACGACCGCCATGGATGCCGTCAGGTGAAGCATGTCGACGGTCCCGCGCCCCCACATCACCCCATCCTCGACCGCAGCGCCGAAGGGGTCGCGCGTCCACTTGGCCTCGTCGACGGGCACGACGTCCGTGTGCCCGAGGAGGGTCAGCGGCCCACTGCCATCCCCGTCGGCAGGGGTGGCGTCTCGCCCGACCGTCACGATGAGGGTGGTTCGCCCCGGGTGTGGGGACACTCTCTCCATGGAGACGGGAACGCCGTCGAAGAAGTCTTCCAGGACCTCGACTGCGCGCTCTTCCCCTCCCGAGTTTGCGGTGAGGTCATTGACGCACCCCAGGCGCACCAGCCGCGCGAGTAGTTCCACCGTCTGATCGCCGAGCGACGTCGTGCCCATGTTGTTGCCTCCTCACTGCGGGGTCCGCCCCTGCGCCCCGTTCACGCACCACGGTAGCGCCACGGGATCGCGAGATCTTGGGGGCGCCACCAGGGGGACGAGTGTGACGCGCCGTGTGAGCAAGCTGCGAGCTCTCTCCCGGCGCTGCGTTGGACCGGCAGGCGCGCGAATCAGTACGCTAGTGGGGCACATAGTCCACGACTCGGATGGAGACAACTCACTCATGGCCATGACCCCCCGCGCGCAGGCGCCCCGCGTGCCCGACCGCGCAGCTCCCGAAGGCCTCGAAGCAAAGTGGGGTGAGACCTGGGAGACCCAGGGCACCTACGCTTTTGACCGCAGCGCGAGCCGCGAGCAGGTGTACTCGATCGACACTCCCCCGCCCACGGTGTCGGGTTCGCTGCACATCGGCCACGTTTTCTCCTACACCCACACCGACGTGGTGGCCCGCTACCAGCGCATGATGGGCAAGTCCGTGTTCTACCCGATGGGGTGGGACGACAACGGCCTGCCCACGGAGCGGCGCGTGCAGAACTATTTCGGCGTGCGCGTGGATGCGACGGCCCCCTACGATCCCAACTTCGAGCCCCCGCACGTGGGCGGCGACGGGAAGTCGATTAAGGCCCGGGATCAGAAGCCGATTTCGCGTAAGAACTTCGTGGAGCTGTGCGAGCGTCTCACGGTCGAGGACGAGGCCCAGTTTGAGGCGCTGTGGCGCTACCTGGGCTTGAGTGTGGACTGGAAGCAGAACTACCAGACGATCGGCGCGCGCGCCCGCAAGGTCGCCCAGGCCGCGTTCCTGCGCAACCTGGAGCGCGGGGAGGCCTACCAGGCCGAGGCCCCGGGCCTGTGGGACGTGACCTTCCAGACGGCGGTCGCCCAGGCGGAGCTGGAGAGCCGCGAGTACCCGGGCTTCTACCACCGCCTGGCCTTCCACATCA